>Ga0222718_10000130_pt1 | contig 74571 bp, 65 predicted proteins | sample C33_27DmetaG_FD_165045 | JGI IMG/M metagenome (GOLD analysis project Ga0222718, IMG submission 165045) | Estuarine water microbial communities from San Francisco Bay, California, United States - C33_27D | ecosystem: Environmental > Aquatic > Marine > Unclassified | place: USA: California... | reverse complement strand
TAAGCATCTTGGGCTTTTTATTCATCAATTGCCGCCTGCGTTGTCTGCTGTTCTTGCTGGTGCTGTCAACACCAACCAATTTTGCATTTGCTGCTGACAAGCCGATTGGGTTTGAAGCCGATAATGTTGTTGTAGATCAGGCTGACGGCAGCCTTTTTGCAACTGGCAATGTTGAATTGAAACAGGCCAATAACACCTTGCGCGCCGATGAAGTGACCTATTACCGCAATCAGAACAAAGCCATTGCCCGCGGTAATGTTGTTCATATTGATGGCGATGGCACCGTCACCAACGCTGCGATTATGGAAATCGATACCGAATTTTCGCACATCCTTGCCGAAACGATCATTTCAAACTTTACCACTGGCGAGTGGCTATCAGCCGATCAGGCCGACCGCATTGCCGGTGACAGAGGCATTTTTGACGCTAGCCGTTTCACCCCATGCAAATGTGATTTTTTGAACGGTGAACGACCTTTGTGGGACATTAAAGCCAGTCAATCTGTGCGGAATGAAAAAACCCAAACCATCACGCATTACAACATGCGCATGAGTGTGCTGAATGTGCCGGTTGGCTATCTGCCATTTCTGTCGCATCCTGATTGGACAGTGCGGCGACGTTCGGGCGTTTTGACTCCAAGCTTTATTATCAGTTCAGATTTAGGCTTTACCCCATCGATCCCCTATTATCAGATCATTGATGAAACAAGTGATGTAGAATTCACCACCTACAAATATCAATATCGCGGGCTCGGGGTAAAATCGCGCTATCGCAAATTATGGGATAGGGCCGAGTTGAACGCCACTATCTACACCGCCAATGTCGAAACCTATAAAAAGAACCGCGAGCTTGTCGGTGCCGTTGACGCGACCTATGCAAGCCGCATTGGTAATGGCTGGGATATCAGAGCCAATCTGCGCCGGGCAAGCCAAGACACCTTCATGCGCCGCTATGATTTCAATGACGACACCTCATTGAAATCAACCATCTCGGCAACAAGAACAATCGATAACCGCTATTACAGGGTTGAGGCATCCGACCGCCAATCATTACTTGCCAGCGACAAAACCTTGAATGAACCTACTGTTCTGCCGTCAATTTTCTATGAAAAAACCGAAAAAGGCTGGCGCGGAAACCAGAAGTTCCGAACCGAACTTAGCGCCGTGCAATTGGATAATGATCAAGGGCATGATATGGCGCGCTGGAGCGGCATTTTTGAAGTGGCTGAAGATTTCGACCTGCCGCTTGGCATTGCCAATTATGAGGCAAATGTAAGCGGCAATTACTATAGCATCCACACCAAGCCAGATAGCGCAGCAACATCGCTTGGTGATATCAGTTTTGTTACCCCTGCCCTTTCAGTTGGCTGGCGATTGCCGATTGCGGTGGTGGGGGCAAACCGTACCGCCATTTTTGAACCGCAAGCGCGACTAGCCTTTATCGGCGGTAAAGACCGGACATCGGCTATTCCCAATCGTGATGCCAGTGATTACCGGATTGACGAGGCTAATCTTTTCCTTTTGAACCGCTATCAGGGCAAGGATTATATCTTGCCCGGAACGCGGGCTGACATTGGCGTATCGGCCACAACCAACGATAATTTTTTCGGTGATGTGTCCGGCTTTTTTGGCGTTAGTCGCCGCCTGTCGGGAAAAACATCCGCTGGTCTGAACACCGATCAGGGTGATAAATATTCCGACTATGTTGCAAGCCTGACGATAAATCCGGCAAACAGCCTTAATCTGCGCTGGTCGGGACGGCTTTCATCAAAGGATTTGACCTTAAATGAATCAAAGACATCGCTATCCTCGGCACTTGGTACCGGCAGTTTAAGCGTGACCCATAACCAGCTTGCCAAAGCCTATTTTGCCAGCAGTGACGATGATCGTGAAGAATTATCAGCAAGCTATAGCCAATCACTAATCGGTGGCTGGCAATTTTCGGCAACGCAATTATGGGACCTGTCTTATGGCAAGACCAGACGCAAGAAAAGCACGGCCGCGCTTAGCTGGAATGGCGGCGTTCAAGATTGCCTATATGTCACCATCAATTATGAACATGACCCTGTTGCCGACCGCGATGTTAGCGCCGTTGACCAGTTAAATTTTGTCATTGGCTTTAAAAATCTTGGCGCGATCTCACAATCAGCGGTATCGGCTTTCGGAAAATAGACCAGCCGTCATATCATGGCGATGTTGCCGTATAATGCGTTACAGTAAAACAGCAATCAGAACGATGATGACGGTTGAAATGATCATCGCACGCGTTAGCCGCACATTATTGCGAAGGCTTTTGCCCATAATCGACCCAAGCCAGCACCAAAGGCTGTGTAAACACAGCTGGCAAATGACAAAGGTCAGGATAACAACAGGCAATTGAACCGAAAAATCCCCAAGATCTGGGGCAAAATTACCCCATGCCAGAACACACATGACCCATGCTTTGGGGTTTAGCGGATGAACAAACAAACCGTTACGAAAGCGGAAATGATCGTGCGCAGGCTCAGCGTTGTTGGCGTCGGCATCATTTGCTGGCCATGATTTCAACGCCAACCAGATCATATAACCAGCGCTGACATAGCTGAACAGCATTTGCCAGACAGGCGCTTCGGCCAAAACAAGGCCAAAGCCAAATCCAATAAACAGATTAAGCGCAATTTTGCCAAGAATCAGCCCCAGAATGAAACCAATAGATTGACGCAGCCCTTGGCGAACCCCGGCAAGCATCACAATCAAATTGGCTGGCCCGGGCGTGCCAACCATGAAGGCAACAAAGGCCAATAAGGAAAGAAAAGCAAACACTTAACAGAGTTCCAATTTAGTCGTCTTTGATTAAACGCTTGCCAAGAAGGTGAACAGGCTCAATCGCGTAGCCAAGCTGCTGGTAGAATTCGATAACCTTGGCATTATCGGTTCTGACACAAAAATTGATCTTTGGACAGCCAACCGATAGCAGAAACCGTTCAGCCTCGGCCATCAAAATCTTGCCATAACCGGTGCGCGCATAATCAGGGTCGACAGCAAGAAAATTAATGCTGCCCCGATGCCCATCATAGCCAATCATGATTGAGGCCATAAGCACCCCATCAATTTGCCCAATCAGGAATTTGCCGTTCTGATCACCATTTTTGCGGGCAATATCTTTTTCTGGATTATTCCAACTACGGGTAAGGCCACATTTTTCCCACAAAGCGATCACTTGGTTGCTTTGATCATCCGTAAATTCAGAAATTTTTATCAATTTTGACATCGGCTCAATTTTGATATGGACAACGGCTTTCAATCACGCCAGCAGGATAATCGGTAACAGGTTTTTATCGCCGTTTCAATGTTTCAAAACAGCACGATAAACCTGAAAATCACCTGTTCGAATCTCCAATCATCCTTTGCTTAGTGCGGCGCACCATGCGTCAATTTTGGCCGCAGGCGATAACGCGGCATGAGCAGGCGACGTTGACGGCAAGCCAATGATTTCAACATCAGCAAGCAACTCCTTATCCAACTCATCGGCAAAAGACGGTATGACCAACCGACGCCAATAATCAAAGGCGGTGCGGCCATTTAGGCAAATGCGATTAATCTGGGGATAGGCCGATAATAATTTTACAAAATCATTACATTTTGCATCGCGGATTGTTGCATCCGATGATGCCTTGCGGCTGCATGATGCCAGAACATCCCACAGCCCGATATGTGCATCATTTAACGCCGCCAGCCGCGCTTGATACGGCGCGTTTCGGTCAATCTGAAACGCGGTCTCGACACAATCCCAAAACAAATTCCGCGGATGCGCGTAATATTCGGCTTCTTTTTGCGAAATTGCCCCCGGCATGCTGCCAAGCACCAGAATCTGGCACGACACACTGATCTCGGGCGCAAGAGCTGAAATGACGGTTTGACGTAACAAGCGATTGCCCTCCAGTTTGTAAAGCTTTGTAAGACGCATTATATTAGCGTTAACAATTTAAAAGTTAACCTAATGTTTTTATTCAACTATATATATTTAAACCGAAATATGGTTATCTGATGAAAAAAGGTTATAATTTATCTATATTTCTGTTTATTTTCAGTATTTTGTTTACAATTCTTCCATCCAAAACAAGCAAGCCTATGGTGATAATCGCCAGCCCTATCATTTCGGCCAGAGTAATTATTTCCCCTAGAAGGATGGCATTGACCAAAATTGAGGATGGCGGAATGATGATCGTGCAAATCAGAAGATTACCAGCGCCCGTTCTTTCGAGAATCTTGAAATAGAGAAAATAGGCAATCACCGAACAGAATAAGGCAAATGCCAGCGCATAGTGAATAACCACAAGATCCAGTGACACCAATTCATCAAAATGAAATGCAAAAGCATAGGGCGTTAGAATAAGGGTACTCATCACCAGCATGCCCGTTGCCGCGATCATGGGCGACATTGACTGCATCTTTAATTTTGCCCAAATACCAGCCAAAGCATATGAAATGGTGGCCAGCAAAATGAGATATTTGCCGCTATTGCCATCATAAAGCTGAAAAATATTCTGATAGCCGATTGCCATGGTGACACCAACAACACCAATCAAAGCGCCAACCACACGGTTGATTGTTAATGTTTCATGCGGCACAAGCGCGGCCGCCAGAACAATCGTCACAAAAGCGGTATTTGCATTCAAAATAGAGGCAAGTCCGCCGGTTGTTGTTTGCTGGCCAATGGTAATCAACAGAAACGGAACCACATTGTTCAAAAGCGCCATAATGATAAGCGTGAGAATGGTTTCGGCCGACCAGTCAAAGGCGGCTTTTCTGATGAAAATATAGGCCAGCAGGAAAAAAGCGCCAATCGCCACCCTTAGATAGACAATCATGAAGGGGCTAAGATAGGCAAGAAGCAGCTCGACAAAAACAAAGCTCATGCCCCATAGAATGCCAAGCGATATCACCAAAGCCCAATCAGCGTTTTTCATCAAACCCACCCCCAAAGGCACTCGCGCTTATCCAAGCGCTGGTTTGTGTCATATCTGGCCAGCTTTTGATCCATAAATCCCACCATATCATAGGTTCATAAATGGGTGCCCAAACAGTATGGGGCAACTTGTAAGTGCAACCTGTACGCGCCAACCCGTTTAAGGTAGCCTAAATGGAGACTCCCCTTAATTTCAGCCGCCATATGCAGTTTGCTGCAGCTTAATGATTAAAACCGCCAGCCGGTCAAATGATAAATCGCTGGCTTTATGGTGAACAGGTGACAGGAATCGTTAAAATGTTATAAAACAAAAGCCTAGGCTTTAAGCACCGCTGATAGGAAAGATGCAATGACATTCATTCGGGCTTTGGATCGGTCAGATTTTGACAATTGGCTGACTGTTTACCGCTTTTACGCCGAACATTATGAAACAGATCTGACTGATGACGGCATCGCAACAACATGGGCGTGGTTGATGGATTCTGATCACCCTTTGACCGGCATTGTTGCCGAAGATAACGCACGATTGATCGGCCTTGCACATTACAGGGCAATGCCAAGCCCATTGCGTGGCGGAAATCTGGGATTTCTGGATGATCTGATCGTTGCGCCTCAAGACCGCGGCAGTGATGCGGCAAAATTGCTTTTAGGCGCGCTAAAATCAATCGCCAAAGAACAGAAATGGGCGAAAATCCGCTGGATTACACGCGATGATAATTACCGCGCCCGCGCGCTTTATGACAAACTCGCCACAAAAACCAACTGGGCGATGTATGAGATGGACCCTGATTCCTAGCGCCAAAAAATCGCTGGACACAACATATTTCATGCTGGCAAAACCGCCGTTAAGACCTGATAAAATTCAATAGAATCTAGCTGTTGAACGCTTCCAGCACCCATGCCTGGACAAAATGACGGAATTGGATTTACCAACCCATAAAAACATGAAACAGGTGAATGAATACACCTCTTATTCAAGGTCAGGAAATACACGGCACGCCAACGCTGGTGCGTAACAAAACAGTGTCATTTCTAAATGGCAGAGTGGAACGCCAATATTTCTCGCATTCTCGCGTAGCAGGCCAAGGTAGCGTGCGTAAGCTTGGTCTCTGGGAACTCGTTTCCAGTAATATGGCGCAGAAATCAGATTTTTTACTTTGGCCGCTTCGCGATAGACAAACCCTCTCGGAGGTTTTGACGCCGCATCACCGGTGATGCGGTTTCGACCCAAAACATATGGAAATGCCATACCGGATGAAACCTGATAAATCATCTGAATCGCATTAAGACTGACAGCAACCCTTGCGTCATAAATTGCATATTTATCAGGATCCTTTATCGCAAGAATTTTTGAAAAACTTGAAATCCCCGATAAGGGAGTGGACGGATCCTCTCTACTCGCACGTGAGCAGTAAATATCCAAAGTCTGATGCTGATTACCTCTTATTCCACCCCAAGATGAGACAACCCAGTGGGCAATCTCTGGCCTCAGGTCAGGATTGGCGTTCCACGCCTCATTCAGCCGCGTTTTGAGTTCAACATTTGCTTCAAAACTTGTTTTGTTGGTATGCAGCGGCGTGCCATCAAATGATATTCTGGGCAAATCCCAGCTATAGTCACGTTTCGCAGCATCCAATCCCAAACCTTCAAAAGGTTCGATACCGTTGAAAAATTTCCGCAGCGCGGTTTGTGTCGCTCGCATTGCAAGACCTTTTTGTCATGGCCCGTCTAAGAAGACGTTGGCGTTATCAAAATCACACCTCCACAAAAACTCTGTCTTAACGATTACGAACTACGATTTAATTATTATGGTCAACCCCCTATTCCACGGTTACTGATTTTGCCAGATTGCGTGGCTGGTCAACATCGGTGCCTTTTTCAACCGCGGTTAGATAGGCCAAAATCTGCGCTGGAATGGCAAGCAGGATGGGCGCAAGAAGCGGATCAACATCAGGAACGGTGATCACCGCATTGGCATAATCAACCTCGGCGGCGGCTCTTGCTTCGGATAAAAGGATGATCTTGCCACCACGGGCGCTGGCCTCACGAAGATTGCTGCTGGCCTTTGCCATCACCGCATCAGCCGCCAGCAAGGCAACAACCGGCAAATCTTCTTCGATCAGCGCAATCGGCCCATGCTTCATTTCACCCGAGGCAAAGCCTTCAGCATGAATATAGCTTAGCTCTTTCAGCTTTAACGCGCCTTCCATTGCCAGCGGGTAAAGCGCCCCGCGCCCAAGATAAAGCGCCGATTTGGCTTGCGATAGCTGATGCGCGACTGGCCGGATGGCATCAAAAAGGCCAAGGGCCTTGCCAACCAAACCGGGCAAGGCTTGGATTTCAGCATGAATGGCCTCGGCGCGTGCCTCATCAATTTGCCCCTTGGCGCGTGCCAACGCCACGGCAAAACACAGCAAAACCGTCAATTGCGCGGTAAAGGCCTTGGTACTGGCAACGCCAATTTCCGGCCCTGCCCGTGTTGGCAAAACAGCATCTGCCTCACGCGCAATCGTACTGCTTGGCACATTGACCAGCCCAATGGTTTGCAGGCCGCACGCTGCTGCATGGCGCATAGCCATAAGCGTATCCAGACTTTCACCTGATTGCGAAATGGCGATTGCCGTATTATAGGGCGCTGTTGCTGGCTGGCGATAATGAAACTCGGATGCCACTTCACAAGCCACCGGCACCCGCGCCAGCGATTCAATCCAATAGCGAGCAATCTGCGTTGCATAATGGCTGGTGCCGGCTGCCACCATGACAATACCGTCAATCGACTGAAGCGCCTCATCGCTCATCTGTGCGGTTAAGCGGCCATATTCATTTGTCATCGCCGCCAGCGAATGGGCAATGGCATCCGGCTGTTCGTGAATTTCTTTTTCCATATAATGGCGGTAACCGCCCTTATCGACCAGACCCGGGCTTGCCGCCACAATCACCGCCTCACGATTTACCGGCGTGCCATCGACCTGATAAACCGAAACGCCATCGGCGCGAACCAGCGCGTAATCATGATCTTTTAGATAAACCACTTTGCGCGTTAAATGCGACAAAGCAATCGCGTCTGACCCGATATAACACGCATCATCACCAATGCCCAAAGCCAGCGGCGAGGCATTACGCGCCACGATCAATAAATCAGGGTGATCAATCGCCATCACCGCAAAAGCATAGGCACCATCAATTTCATCAAGCACCTGACGCGTTGCCATTGCCGGATCCAGACCAGCATCAAACGCTTCAACAAACAGATGCGCCAAAACTTCAGAATCAGTATCGCTGGCAAATTGGTGGCCGGCGGCTTCAAGCCGTGCGCGGATGGTGCGGTGATTTTCGATAATGCCATTATGCACAATCGCAACCCTGCCCGATGCCACATGTGGATGCGCATTTTCGGTTGAAACACCGCCATGCGTCGCCCAGCGCGTGTGACCAATGCCAATATCACCAAGCAACGGCGTTTCTTTGAGTGCTAAATCAAGATTTACAAGCTTGCCAACGGCGCGTTGAAGCGCAATCGCACTATCATGGATCGTAACAATGCCCGAACTGTCATAACCGCGATATTCAAGACGTTTTAACGCATCAAGAAGCACATCACTGCATTGCTTATGTCCAACCGCACCAACAATTCCGCACATCAGATAGCCTCTTTCATCATCTTTACGCCGGTTTTCATGGCCTGACAGCGATCTAACGAATGCCCAGACGATCCTAAACGTCTAGGCTCGATCGCAAATTCCATTGGCCTTCAGTATTAGCTTGTTTATCGCATTGTGATAGATATATTTTTATTTGAAAGAAAGGCCGGAATGGGGCTTTTTGGTGATTTTTTCCAAATTGACCCAAAAAGCGAAACCACATCACGCAAATGTTTGGCATTAAGCGGTATTTCCGATTATAAATTTTATATGGAAATAGCTGCCATCATTCTTGCTGCCGGAAAAGGCACGCGCCTTAACTCTGCTTTGCCAAAGCCGCTTCATCAAATTGGTGGCAGGCCAATGCTGGCATGGTCGCTAGACGCTGCCAAGGCAGCGGCGGCAAGCCATATTGTAACGGTTCTACCAAAAGATTCAGACGCGATCATTGACTGGCTTGACGGCCAAAAAAGCTGTATCCAAGACCCACCAAAAGGTACTGGCCATGCGGTATTGGCGGCCCGCGACAGCCTAGCCGGTTTTGATGGCATTGCCCTGATTATGTTTGCCGACACGCCATTGATAACGGCGCAAACCCTATCAAGCCTTGCTGCGGCAATTGCCGATGGTGCCGATATCGCCGTTTTGGGATTTGAAGCGGCTGATCCCACCGGCTATGGCCGGTTGATCACCAGTGATGATCACAAGCTGGAAAAAATTGTCGAACATAATGATGCCACTGACAGCGAACGCGCTCTAACATTAGTCAATGGCGGCGTTATGGCAGTGCGCTGCCCATTACTGTTTGACCTTCTGGAAAAGGTTGGGTCAGACAATGCCAAGGGCGAAATCTACCTTACCGATATTGTCTATCATGCCAATGCACAGGCATTAAACATAACTTACCGCACCACCGACGAAACTGAAATTGCCGGCGTCAATAGCCGCCAAGATCTGGCTCATATCGAGGCTATCCTGCAAAAGCGGCTTCGCCAAAGCGCGATGGAACAGGGCGTAACCCTGCAAGCTCCGGAAACGGTTTTTCTAAATGCCGATATCCGTTTTGGCCGTGATGTAATTATCGAACCGCATGTTGTTATTGGTTCTGGCAGCGTGATTGGCGAAGGCTGCATCATTAAATCATTCTCGCATATCGAAGGCGCAACGCTTGGCGCATGCTGCATTATCGGCCCCTATGCACGTCTTCGCCCGGGCACAAATGCCGATGAAGGCGTCAAGATCGGTAATTTTGTCGAAACCAAAAAAGCTGTCATCGGCGCTGGAAGCAAGGCCAATCACCTCACCTATATTGGTGACACAACAATTGGCGTTGGCGCCAATGTTGGGGCTGGCACCATTACCTGTAATTATGATGGTTTTGGCAAATTCAAAACCCTGATCGGTGATGGCGCGTCAATCGGATCAAATACCGCGCTTGTTGCCCCTGTGACAATTGGCGCCGGCGCAATTATTGGCGCTGGCAGCACCATCACTGCCGATGTGCCACCGAATGCCATCGCAACGACGCGAAGCGCGGTTGATGTTCGCCATGATGCTGCCACCCGCTATCGCAGCGTCCGCGAAAATGACACCAAATAGATAAATTCATCTGACGCCTGCTGAAAATGAGCCACCCGAATGAATGTTAACATCGCCACTGCCGCAAGATTGCTTTGCTCACTTCAAGCCAAAAAGGTGCTTGTTCTTGGCGATGTGATGCTTGACCGGTTTGTCGATGGTGCCGTGACCCGCATTTCGCCCGAAGCGCCCGTTCCGATTTTAGGCCAAAGCCGTGTTCGTCAGATGCCGGGCGGGGCTGCAAATGTGGCCTGTAATCTGGCACAGTTGGGGCTGCATGTGCATTTGATTGGCGTTTGCGGCGATGATGAAGCCGGCAAATCATTACATGACGAATTGGCAAAACTTCCCGCCATCCGCTTTGATCCGGTTATCATCACCGGCAGACCAACAAGCCTGAAAACGCGTTTTCGGGCTGGCAGCCAGCAAATTTTACGCGTTGATGATGAGATCACAAGCGATATTGACGCTGCCGCCACCGAGCAATTTACCAAACATGCCATGCCCGCGATTCAGGATGCCGATCTTGTGGTGCTGTCTGATTACGCCAAAGGCGCCCTGCCGCTATCGCTTCTTGAAACCATCATTGCCCATGCCAAGGCCAAAGGCAAAATGATTATCGCCGATCCAAAACGCGCCGATATCTCGGTCTATTCCGGTGTCGATCTGCTAACGCCAAATCTAGCAGAATTGCAAAACACCACTGCTCAGACATTGCGTTCAATTGAAGCGATTGGCGAAGCAGCAACCGCGCTTGCCAAAGACTTTGGCATTGGCAGCATTCTAACCACCATGAGCGCACGCGGGATGGTGCTTAGCAAGGCTGATGGCACCCAATTCCATGATCCAGCAAGCGCACGCGATATTTTCGATGTGTCCGGTGCTGGCGATACGGTGGTGGCGATGATTGCCGGTGCGTTGGTTGCTGGTGCTGATTTAGAAGACGCTGTCCGGCTAGCCAATCACGCTGCCGGTGTTGCCGTTGGCAAATCGGGAACCGCCATTGTTGCACCAGGTGAAATTTTGGCGCATTTGGCAGGCACGCCGCCGCAAACCGATTGGCCAAGCATTGCCATGCAATGCACCAATTGGCGCGATGCTGGTCAAAAAATCGCTTTTGCCAATGGTTGTTTTGATTTGCTGCATCCGGGGCATATCCATCTTTTAAGCGAAGCGGCACAAAATGCTGACAAGCTGGTCGTCGGCTTGAACGGAGATGCCTCTGTAAGACGTTTAAAGGGCGCTGGACGCCCACATCAATCAGCCGAGCTGCGAAGCGCCGTTCTGGCCGCACTGCCCTTTGTCGATGCCGTAGCGGTGTTTGACGAGGACACACCCTTTGATCTTATTGCAACCTTGCAGCCTGATATCATCGTAAAAGGCGGCGATTATACCGCCGATCAGGTTGTTGGTGCGGATATTGTGGCGGCACGCGGTGGACAGGTGCTGATCATCTCGACCCTTGATGGCCATGCGACAAGCAAGCTGATTACCGCCTAGCCCATAAAAAAAACGGTGCGTTCCGCCATTGGCAAAACACACCGCTTTATCGTCAGATGTTATGGCTAGTCGATTTTTTGACCTTCCCAATTCGGCACATCTTTGCCTTCAAGAACCGCCTCGAATGATCGCAGGCGCTTGTAGATTGAAATCAACTCGACAATTGTTGACCAGCTGCGCACCAGAAATTGCAAGGATGACTCAACCCGTCCAAATGCCCGCACAATCTGCTGCATCACGCCAAGGGTGATCGCGCCAGCCACAATTGTTGGCGCCAAGGCAACATAAGGAACAAGAACACCAGCCTGCAAATAGGAAATCTTGGCAACATCAAAATAAAGATAATGGAAAAATAGGCGGTAATAGTTTTTCCGCACATTCCCAAAAAACTCATTCACCGTTGGCGGGGTAATCCGGTCGGTATCATCTTCACCATAAACCAATTGTTTGCGATAGGCCGCCTCGACCACCTGATTGTTAAATTCCAGCCCTGGCAATTTATAACCAACCACCGCAAGAACAACCGTACCGAAAAGCGCAAAAACAATCGCCACATAAACCAGTGAATGGTCGACCGCGCCGAAAAACGGCAGTTCGGTCACATTTTTAGACAGGCCCCATAGGATCGGCAAAAAGGCAAAAAGCGTCATAACCGAGTCAAGAAACGCAACGCCAAGCCCTTCCATGATCGCGGCAAAACGTTTTGTATCTTCTTGAACCCGCTGTGATGCGCCTTCAATATGATGCAGCTTTTTCCAGTTTCGGGTGTAATAATCATTCATCGCCGTACGCCAGCGAAACACCCAATGTTTTGAGAAAAAGCTTAGCAACGTTGCAATAACAACATAAATGCCAGCAATCTTGAAAAAGCTAAGCAAAGCTCCGAAAAACTCGGCTTGGGTTACCGCATTTGGTGTTGTTAGCGCCTTTTGAACCATATCATAGAACTGGCCAAACCATTCATTGATCATCACATCGACTTGCACCTGATAATAGGTACCGCCAACAATAACCACCATACCAAGCCAAGCCCAAAGCGCCCATTGCCGTGACCTAAAAAAAGACGAAAACATTTCAATTCCTCACAATCTGAACAGATGACATGCCAACAACGATAAACGTGATGTAGGCCAGCCGAGATTATATTCAATACACCTAAATTAAGACAAATGCGCGGTTAATGACGATAATCAGCGATTTGTCTAGCTTTGCCGCCGGTCATGAACAATGGCACTGGCAACAATACCAAAGCCAATGAAAACGGTTAGCATTGACGTACCGCCATAGGAAATTAGCGGCAATGGCGCGCCAACAACGGGAAGCAAACCAGTCACCATCGCCACATTCACGAACATATAGAAAAACACCATCATGCCGATGCCGATACAGGTAAGCTGAGCAAAACGGCTATTCACGCGAAAACTAATCCGCAGAATTGCGATGGTTATCAACAGATAAATCAGCAAGATGAAGATATTACCAGCAAAGCCAAATTCCTCGCCAATCATGGTGAAAACAAAGTCGGTTTGCTTTTCGGGAAGATAATTTAGCTGGCTTTGACTTCCCATCAAAAATCCTTTGCCAAAAAACCCACCCGACCCAAGGGCAATTTTCGATTGTGTGATCTGATAGCCCGCGCCCAAAACATCGGTTTCAGGGTTTAAAAAAGTCATCACGCGCGCCTTTTGATAGGCTTTGAGCTGCAACCATAATAGCGGCACCGCCGCCAACACCGCCGCCAGCGAGCCAAACACATATCGCCATGGTAAACCGGCCGAAAACACCACAACAAGCCCGCCAAACAACAGCATCAACGCCGTTCCAAGATCGGGCTGTTTTACAATCATCGCAAATGGTACGGCGATAATGGCAAAGGCTGGAAGGTACCACACAAAGCTGCGTATCCGGTCATGTGGCTGGCTGCTAAAATAGCGAGCCAACGCTAGAATAACCGCCAGCTTGGCTGGCTCGGATGGTTGAAAATTCATCCCGCCAATGGTGATCCAGCGCGAAACACCCTGTCCCGTACCGACAACCATAACCGCCAGCAAAACCAATATTGCTGCTGCCAGAAACACATAGGACATACGTTTGATAAAACTGAAATCAATAAAGGCGATACAAACAACAAGCGCCATGCCGACAATCGCGCGGACTGCATGCCGACCAGCCCATGGTTGCCATGATCCTTGCGATGCAGAATAAAGCGCTAGCGAGCCAACAAGCACCAAAATACCGGCCAAAAACAACAAATGCCACGGAATGCGAAGCAGGATTTTGAAAACCGTCATATCTAGCCCTGTTTCTGCATCAATTTGGTAAGAATATCGCGGGCAACTGGTGCGGCGGTTGATGAGCCGCTTCCACCATGTTCAACCACCACCGAAATCGCATAGCGCGGCCGCTTTACCGGCGCATAGGCAACAAAAAGCGCGTGGTCACGCTCGGCCCATGGCCGGTCGATATTATTGACAATTCCTTCTTCGCGCTGGGCTTTGGTGATGCGTTTAACCTGAACGGTTCCAGTTTTTCCAGCCATGCCGCCAAGCGATTTATCAAGATCATATTTGCGTGCAGTGCCAAACCCGCCATTCATCACTTCAAACATACCTTCGCGAATAATCGCCAACGCATAAGGATCAACATCCAATGGCGCAAAATCAGGCGCTGCATCCCCAGTTGATTTGACCAGTCGCGGGGTGACTGCCTGCTTGCCATTGGCAAGGCGTGCTGTCATGACCGCCAATTGCAACGGTGTTGCCAGAACATATCCCTGACCAATTGACGAGACCACGGTTTCCCCCGGTGTCCACACCCTGCCCTGATTGGCCAACTTCCATTCATGGCTTGGAATAATGCCCGGTTTTTCCTCCGGAAGTCCAATCCCCGTTACATCACCAAGACCAAGCCGATGTGCCATATCCTTGATTTTCCGAATTCCGGTTTTCAAGGCGACTTCGTAGAAAAACACATCGCAGGATTGTTCAAGCGCCGAGATGATATTCATCATCCCATGCCCGCCCTTTCGCCAGCAATGAAAGGTTGCATTGCCAAGTTCCATATCACCAGAACAATTAAATTGGGTGTTTTTCGAGATAACCCCTGCCTCAATTGCGGCCAGACCCACCACCATCTTAAAGGTTGATCCCGGGGCATATTGACCCGAGGTCGCGCGGTTCAGCAAAGGGGTGCGCGGATGTGAATTTAGCCGTCGCCAATCACGGGTAAGCAAGGTTCCGGTAAATAGGTTCGGATCAAACATTGGCGCTGATACAAGTGATATGACTTCGCCGCTGTAGATATCCATAACCACAACCGCCCCCGATTCCGGTGGCACAAGCCGGTCTTTTTCATCCCGCAAAACCAGATCATCGCCGAGCGCGATATGCGCCTGCAACTCACTGTTTTTGGCCAAGGCACGCTGCACCTGCATTGTCCCAAGCTCAACCGGCGCAAGCTGACCACGCCGCAAAATTTCAGCAGCCTGAAGCTGAACCTCAACATCAATCGAAAGCTGTAAATCCTTTCCCGACATAGCATCAACATCACGAAGCACACGGATAGGCTGACCTCTTGCATTCACCTCGATACGTTCTCGTCCGGGCAACCCACGAAGATAATCTTCATGCGCAAATTCGACGCCGACCTTGCCAGTGCCAAGATAGGGGGTTTTTTCCAATGACTGATTATTTTCAATTTCACGCGCCGTCACTGGCGAGACATAGCCGGTTATATGACAAGCAAGCGACCCTTGCGGATAGATGCGCCGCAGCGATTTTCCAAAGCTGACCCCGCCCAATAGCGGGCTTCGCACCGCCAGCCGCGCCAATTCACGCTGCGACAGATCATTACGAACGATAATGTCACGAAAAGACGGGCCCTTGCGTGCGGCAAGCAATACAGCCTTTATATCTCTTTCGCTCAGCTCGACAATTTGCCCAAGCGCGGCAAGCGTCTGCTGCAGATCATCAACGTAAAGCGGCGTGATATAAAGCTCGAAAGATTCGGCATTGCCGGCAAGAAGCCGCATTTTCCGGTCAAATAGGCGCCCCCTTGTTGGCGCCACAATCCGCACATCAAATTGATTGCGGTCGGATAGGCGCTGATAACGATTATTCTGCGCCACCTGCAGTTGGAACAGCCGCGCCCCTAAAAAGCTGGTGAGCAATGCCGAGCCGCCAACAAGAAGTAGTCCGCGGCGACTCATGGTGCGACGTAAATCTTTTGTCTTGGCGCGGGACATCAGACCATCTTTACCTTTTGCAGCAAGCGGTGGACGGCAAAAATCAGCACAAAGCCAATCGGAAACAGGATGAGCGTTGCCCCAACTTGAAACAGGATCGGGCTAAGTGATGGAATGGCAAAATTCACCACCGAAAACAGCAATAGCTGAAACAGCGATACCGCCGCACAGCTGATCGCAAAATCAACCCATAGCTGGCCAAAATCACGTTGCTGTAGCCGTAAAAGCCGAAGCTGCATCACATAGGCAAGCAACATAAAGGACGTTGCCCGCCCACCCAAAAGATCGGACAACAGAAAATCACCAATGATTCCCATCAGAAATATCGTGAAAATCGGCATATATTTGCCGTGATAAATGATCATGTAATAAATAAAAATTAACGGCAAGTTCGGCGCTGATCCATAGAAAATCGGCCATTGTGCAACCGCCAATTCCAGCAAAACAAGGGTCAAACCAAGCGCAGCCGTCAAAAACTGAGGCGGCAAATCCGATTGAAAATCGGCCTTTTCGAAATAAGACCGTTGATCCTTCATTTGCGTTTTCCTGACGAATTCAGGCCTTCAAGAAGCCGCGTTGAATCATCAATTGGCAATGGTGTGTAAAAATCGGCAAGATCAAGGTTGCTGTTATCGATACCATCAAGCCCACCGACCAAAACCGACAAATAATTCAAATGCCGAAAATCAACCGCTGGTCGGACGCGAATTTTGCCATCTTTGATTTGATCAACCCGCCCGACCGGCAAACCGTTTGGCAAAACACCGCCATGGCCTGATGTCAGCACCAATTCGCCGATTTTTGGCTTAGCCTCATCAGGTAGAAATTGCAAATCAAGAAACTGGCCGTTTTGGCCAACGGTCAGACCCGGCCATGATGATGAGGCCAGAATGACCGGAATCCGTGCATTGATATCACTTATCAACAGAACGCGGGCATAGGCTCTGCCAACATCAATGACAATCCCAACCAACCCATCGGCGGTAACAACTGGATTACCCCGCACAATGCCTTTTTCACTGCCGATCGAAATCAACACCGTATGCGCAAAGCTACCACCGGGCGCAGTCACCGCACGCGCGGTAATCGGCGTCCGGTTCTCAACCGTTGCCGCCCCGGTCACACTTCGCAATTGGCGGTTTTCACTTTCCAGAATTTCGGCGCGGCGACGCCAGCGTTTTAGCAAGTCATTTTCGCCTTGAAGCCGCACATTTTCGGCGCGCAAAGATGCCACGGTCCGTACGCCTTCAATCATCGTTTCAATGCCGCGAATGGGTGCCGAAACAATATCGACAATCGGTGCAAGAAAATCATTGCTTCCCATACGCAAGTTGCGCAAAGCAGCCAAATCTGCCTTGCCAAGAAACATCAGGGAAAAACTTACAAGAATAAGAACGCCATGCACGATACGTCTTTGTCTGACTCTGGCTTTATCAGACACGCGCATAACGCTCTCCTTTGTCTAAGCGCCGATTAGGACGTTCCGAAGGGTTTTCAGTTCCTCAAGACAACGTCCAGTGCCAAGCGCAACGCAGCTAAGCGGGTCTTCGGCAATTGAAATTGGCAGGCCGGTTGCGTCACGAAGAACACCATCAATGTCGCGCAGCAAAGCACCGCCACCAGTCATCACAATGCCTTTTTCAACAATATCTGCCGCCAATTCAGGTGGTGCCTGTTCAAGCGCCATTTTCACCCCTTCAACGACTTGGCGAACCGGATCTGAAATCGCTTCGGCAACCTGTGCCTCGGTAATGCTGATTTCCTTTGGTACGCCATTGACAAGGTCACGGCCGCGAACGTCAATTTTGTTGCCGCTACTTTTTTCCGGCTTACGCGCAACGCCAATGCTTTTCTTGATCCGTTCGGCAGTGGCCTCACCAATCAAAAGATTATGCGTGCGGCGCATATAGGCAATGATCGCCTCGTCAATCTTGTCGCCACCAACACGAACCGAATGGGCAAAAACGATATTCCCAAGCGACAAAATGGCAACTTCGGTTGTGCCACCACCAATATCAACGACCATCGAGCCTGATGCTTCGGTCACTGGCAGATTGGCGCCAATTGCCGCGGCCATTGGCTCTTCGATCAAAAAGACCCGCCGCGCACCAGCAGCCTCAGCCGATTCTTGAATGGCGCGGCGTTCAACCGCCGTTGATCCTGATGGCACGCAAATGATGACTTGCGGGCTGGCAAATGACATACGGCCATTCACCTTGCGAATGAAATGTTTGATCATTTCTTCGGCAACTTCAAAATCGGCAATCACACCATCAGCCATAGGCCGGATGGCACGAATATTTCCGGGGGTCTTGCCAAGCATGACTTTGGCTTCTTCACCAACGGCAAGAACATGTGTTTTGCCCCTGATTTCGGCCATGGCAACAACCGATGGTTCATCAAGAACAATACCCCGCCCCTTGACGTAAACCAGCGTGTTCGCCGTTCCAAGATCAATACCAATATCAGCCGAGAATAATCCAAGGAATGCGCCAAACATATTCCATCTCCAAATTTTCAGCCGGTAATAGCGGCAGAACAGTCATAATGCAGTCATGCGAAACGACAACTGTGAATCAACATAAAGGGCCGCGAAGCCCTTTATGTCATAAAGTATCACTATATCGACAATGTGGCAAAAACTAGTTCTTTGCCTTGTCGACGAGACGGTTTGCACCAATCCATGGCATCATTGCCCGCAATTCAGCACCAACCTGTTCGATCGGATGCTCGGCATTGCGACGGCGTGTTGCTTTAAAGCTGGTCTGGCGGGCTTTATTTTCAACCATCCAGTCACGGGTAAAGCGGCCAGCCTGAATATCTTCAAGAACGCGCTTCATCTCGGCTTTGGTTTCATCAGTGATGATCCGTGGGCCAGTGACATATTCGCCATATTCGGCGGTGTTTGAGATCGAGTAATTCATGTTGGCGATACCACCTTCATAAATCAGATCAACGATCAGTTTCACTTCATGCAAACACTCGAAATAGGCCATTTCAGGCGCATAACCAGCTTCGACAAGTGTCTCAAATCCAGCTTTGATCAATTCGCAAAGACCGCCACAAAGAACAGCCTGCTCGCCAAACAGATCGGTCTCACACTCTTCTTGGAATGTGGTTTCGATGATGCCTGAACGTCCACCACCAACAGCCGACGCATATGACAGGCCAATTTCATGCGCATTGCCCGATGAATCCTGATGAACAGCAATCAAACAAGGTACACCGCCACCACGGACATATTCAGACCGCACTGTGTGACCCGGGCCTTTTGGCGCGACCATAAAGACGTCAATGTCGGTGCGTGGCTCGATCAGGTTGAAATGCACATTCAAACCATGCGCAAATGCAATCGCAGCACCCGGACGAATATTTTCAGCAATTTCGTCAGCATAGATATCGGCCTGCAATTCATCAGGGGTCAACATCATGATGACATCGCCCCACTGTGATGCTTCGGCAACATCCATAACCTTGAAACCGGCATCGCTAGCTTTGGCGCGGCTTGACGAATCAGACCGCAGCGCGACAGCAACTTCAGCAACACCGCTATCTTTTAGGTTTGCTGCATGAGCATGACCCTGGCTGCCGTAACCAACGATAACAACCTTCTTTTTCTTGATCAGCCCAACATCGGCATCACGATCATAATAGACACGCATTGACAGTTTTCTCCTTATTTGACGGCTGATCCGGTGCTGGCCCAACTGCCAGATACTCATGACCATCCTATTTAAAATATATAATCACACCCCAAATCATTGCGGTATGATCTAACATGTTGCGTAAACTCGCTAACGTCGCCGGTTTATTTGGCCGTTAAATCGATCCGGTTGCCGCGCGAAATGGCTGAAACACCGGTTCGCGCAATCTCCACATCACCAAGCGACTGCATCAAATCAATGAAGGCAGCAACCTTTGACGAATTTCCTGTTACTTCAAATACAAAACTATCTAGTGTGCTGTCTAGTGTTCTTGCACGGAAAGTATCAGCGATGCGCAATGCTTCGATCCGGTTTTCGCCATCATTGATGATTTTGACCAGCGCCAGCTCGCGTTCAATGGCGGCGCCCATCTCGGTTAGGTCACATACCGAATGGATTGGCACAAGACGCGCCAATTGCGCCTTGATCTGTTCGATAACCATTGGCGTTCCTGAGGTTACGATGGAAATGCGTGATAGACCACGATCCCATTCAACCTCGGCAACGGTCAGGCTCTCGATATTATAGCCGCGTCCGGAAAACAGTCCGATAACCCGCGCCAGAACACCCGGTTCATCATCGACCAGAACGGAAATGATGTGGCGTTCCTCAATTACATTGATGCTCATCTCGATATAGCTCCTAAATGGCTGGCCTAGACCAACACCATACCTTCTTCAGAAATTGGCTTTGCGGCCTGATCATCCGGCCCCAAAAGCATCTCGTTATGCGCCGCCCCCGACGGAATCATCGGGAAGCAATTTTCTTCTTTGGCAACGCGAATATCAGCAATGACCGGCCCCGGTGTTGCCAGCATTTCAGCAATCACCCCATCCAGATCATCCGGCTTTTCAGCGACCAGACCAACCATGCCAAAGGTATCAGCCAGCTTGCGGAAATCAGGTAATGAGGCGCTGTAGGATTCAGAATAGCGGCCACCATGGATCAATTCCTGCCATTGGCGCACCATCCCCATCCATTCATTGTTGATGATGAACATCTTCACCGGCAGATTATATTGTGCCAATGTCGATAATTCCTGCATATTCATCATGAATGATGCTTCACCGGCGATATCAATCACCAATGATTCGGGATGCGCCACCTGAACGCCAAGCGCCGATGGCAAGCCATATCCCATCGTGCCAAGCCCACCCGATGTCATCCAGCGGTTTGGCTTTTCAAAATCATAATATTGCGCAGCCCACATTTGATGCTGGCCTACCTCGGTTGTGACATAGGCATCATGGTTACAGGTCAATTCGCAAAGCCGTTTGATGGCATGTTGCGGCTTGATGACATCAGTGCCCTGATCAAAACCAAGACAATCAATGCTTTGCCAGCTTTTGATCTGTTTCCACCAGCTTGTTAGCGATGGCTGATGCGGGGTAAAGGATTGCGCCTTCATTTCGGCAATCAGCATTTTCAGAATAATCGTCGCATCACCAATGATCGACAGGTCAACCTGAACATTCTTGTTCACCGATGATGGATCAATATCAATGTGGATTTTTTCAGATTTTGGCGCAAAGCCGCTAATCCGGCCGGTGACGCGATCATCAAACCGCGCGCCGATATTCAGCATGATATCGCAATCATGCATCGCCCAGTTGGCCTCATAAGTACCATGCATCCCAAGCATCCCAAGAAAATGCTTGTCCGACGCTGGCAAAGCGCCAAGCCCCATGAGAGTCAGGGTTGTTGGCCAGCCGGTCATATCAACCAATTGCTGCAACAGCGCCGACGCCTTTGGCCCGGAATTGATGATACCGCCGCCGCCATAGATGATTGGGCGTTCGGCCCGCTTCATCATCGCGACGGCTTTTTTGATCGCTTCTGGATCGGGTCTTGTTTGCGGGGCATAACGCTTTTGCGCCGCAGCGGCAACGCCATCTGTCTTATAGCCATATTCCCCCATCAGAATATCTTTTGGCAGGTCAATCAATACCGGCCCCGGTCGACCCGACCGCGCCACATGAAAGGCTTCGGCAACAGTGTGCTGCAAAACATCACCATCTTTGACCAGATAATTATGTTTGGTGCAGGCGCGGGTGATGCCGGTAGTATCGGCCTCTTGAAACGCATCATTACCAATCAGATGCGTTGGCACCTGTCCGGTTAGACAGACGACCGGCACTGAGTCCATCAACGCATCCGTCAAGCCTGTCACCGCATTGGTTGCCCCAGGGCCCGATGTGACCAGAACCACCCCAACCTTGCCTGTTGACCGTGCATAGCCTTCGGCAGCGTGAACCGCAGCCTGCTCATGGCGAACCAGAATATGTCTGATCTTATTGTTTTTGAACAACGCATCATAAATGGGCAATACCGCACCGCCCGGATAGCCGAAAATTACCTCAACCCCTTCATCTTCAAGAGCCTTGAGTAGAATTTCCGCACCAGCTAACGCCAATACGCCATCGTCCGATGCCGCCTGTTTGCGGTCTGTGGGGGCAGATTTCGCCATTATCTTGTTTCCCATATAAGTCAAAGCAATTGCTGGCCTCATATTTTTCAACCAGCTCAAATAACGCAAACCAATCGATTCAATGGGTCAAAAATATCGTAATGACGCGCGATCAAGCAAAACGTCATCACAAAATCTTCAATTTCCAGAGAACAGCTTGGTTTATTGCAATGGTTTGCCAGTTTTTACCTGACGGGTCAACCATTTTTAGCGAATAAGTGAAAAGATACTTTCCATAAAACTTTCCGATAATTTCGTATTTAGCGTAATTTGCGCATTATAATTATTTCGCAGCCATGTCATTTGCCGTTTTGCATAATGGCGGCTGTCGCGTTTGGCGATATAGGCCGCTTCATCAACTGTCATTTCCTGTTCAAGAACCGCCTTTAACGCGGTGACGCCAAGTGCCTTCATCAATGGCAATGACGGGTCAAGCTGCCTGCTCATCAACTGTCTAACCTCGTCCATCGCGCCTTGTTCCAGCATCACATCGAAACGCGCATCAATGCGGGCATACAAAACATCGCGCGGCGGCAGCATTGCAATTTTTACCGGCCTGCCAGCCAGCGCGCCTTTATGCTCGGCTTGCTGGAATTGGCCAAGCGCGATGCCAGTGGCGTTAAAAACCCCCATTGCGCGGATCAGCCTTTGACGATCACCATCGGCAAGCCGTGACGCAACCAACGGGTCATGAAGCGCCAGCTTTTGCCGGAATGCAGCCCCGCCGATGGCATCAAACAGCGCCATGCAATCTTCATGGATAGTGGCTGGCACATCGGGAATGGGGGCAATGCCATGTACCGCCGCATCAAGATACATGCCCGTACCGCCAATGATGATTGGCATTTTGCCGCGCGCCCGGATTGCGGTCATCGCCGTTGCCGCCAATTCAAGCCATGCGGCAACCGACGCCCGATGCCCGCCATCCAGAACACCGTAAAGGTGATGCGGAATATCCTGCATTTCGGCCTTTGACGGGCGTGCTGTCAAAATCGACAAATCGGCATAAAGCTGCATCGAGTCAGCATTGATCACCTCGCCATCCAACTGGCAAGCAAGATCAACCGCAAGCTGTGATTTACCTGATGCAGTCGGGCCTGCAATCATGATATAGCTTGCGTGCGTCTCGGTTTTTTGGGCGCTTTTTTGGGCGTTTTGCACTGCTTTTGACACATTTAACTCCAATTCACCGCCAATTTGGCGGCAGGTGACTGCACTATGCACCATGCACTTGTTTTTTCAACCTCGAAGCATCCGTCCGGCAATGATGATGCGGCAGCATGGCTTGGCGATCTTGCCGATGATTTTGCCTTTCTACGCCCCTTGGACGCGCCATATTGGCTTCATCAAGGCTATGCGGCGGAACTGCTTTGCCAGCCCAAGGGCAATTTTAAAGCAGAAGATCTGCAGCATAACGACGCTTTTCAAATATTGCGCCGTCGCGCCGCCGACAAGCAATTGGACGTCAATATCGTTCCCGCCAACCGGCGCCGCAAACAAATTCTAATTGCCGATATGGACAGCACGATCATCACTAGCGAGTCTCTTGATGATCTGGCCTCACTTGCCGGTCTTGGCGACGCGGTAACTGCCATCACCAAACGCGCAATGGCTGGTGAAATTGATTTTGAAGGCGCGTTATTTGAACGTGTCAGCATGCTTGCTGGTAAATCCAGTCGCCTATTTGATCAATTGATTGCCACCGCAAAACCAACATCAGGTGCCATCGAACTTGTTCACACAATGCGTGCCAATGGCGCAAAATGCTATCTTGTGTCGGGTGGGTTTGACGTCATCACCGGCCCCGTTGCCGCGCTTTGCGGGTTTCATGACCATCACGCCAATCATATGCATGTGCGCGATGGCAAAATTCTGGGCACAGTTCAAACGCCAGTTCTCGATCGCAACGCCAAAGCCGCCTATCTTGCGCATTATTGCAAGCAGAACGGCATTGATCCGATTGATGCAGCGACCATTGGCGATGGGGCAAATGATCTGGCGATGCTGCAAGCCGCCGGCATGGGCGTGGCATTTGAGGGCAAGCCCTTGCTGTTGGCCGAAGTGGCAATCCAGCTTAACCATACTGATCTTCGCGGCCTGCTCTATCTTCAAGGCTATGAACAGCGTGATTTCATCGCAGATAAAATTTAGAGTTTCAGCAAATTCCATCCAAGTAAAAGGGGCCGAAACCGGCCCCTTTGTTTTTGATAGCGAGCATGGCATTTGCCATTTCGCATTATCGGAACAGCTTATTTCTTGGCAAAGCTGATCTGAATAAAGCGTTCACGGCCTTCGCGTTCAATCAGGATCAAAATTCCTGACCGCCCGCCTTTTTCAGCATCATTGATATCCTTGGCAAGATCAGTCACGCCTTCGACCGGACGCTGGCCAAACCGCCGTAAGATATCACCAACCTGAAGCCCTTTTTCGGCGGCAGGACTGCCAGCAATCACCTCGCTAACAACAACACCGGTCTTTTCAGCATCAAGCCCCATCTCTCCGGCAATTTTCGGGGTCAGGGTTTGCACTGAAAAACCAAGGCTTCCAAAGCTCTGCTTGGCACCATCTTGGGCTGATTTATCACCCCCAGCAAGGCCAACAAGTTCGGCTTTTTCCAATTCACCAAGGGTGATTTGAACCGTCTTGGTCTTGCCTTGGCGGAATAATTCGACATCAACCTTTGCGCCAATATCGGTTTCGGCAACAATGCGCGGCAGGTCACGCATTTTATCAATGACTTTTCCATCAAATTTCAGGATCACATCACCTGGCTGAACACCACCTTTGGCCGCTGGACTGTTTTCATTGGTCGATGATACCAACGCCCCACCTGCCTCTTTCAAACCAAGTGATTCGGCAATATCAGGTGTGACTTCTTGAATGAAAACACCAAGCCAGCCACGACGCGTTTGACCAAATTCAACAAGCTGGCTTGCAACCCTGCTTGCCAGATTTGACGAAATCGCAAAGCCGATTCCAACAGACCCGCCGGATTGCGAATAGATGGCCGTATTGATGCCAATCACCTCACCAGCGATGTTAAACAAAGGACCACCAGAGTTACCGCGATTGATCGACGCATCGGTCTGGATGAAATCGTCATAAGGGCCGTTGCCAATGTCACGGCCACGCGCCGAAACGATTCCGGCTGTTACCGTGCCGCCAAGACCAAACGGATTACCAATGGCAAGCACCCAATCGCCAACGCGCAAATCATCCGAATTTCCAAAAGCAACCGCGGTCAATTTGGTTTCGCCCGGATCAATTTTCAGAACCGCAATATCGGTCTTTTTATCTTGACCCAAAACCTTGGCGGTAAAGCTTGTTTCATCAGCCAAAATAACCCGAATCTCTTCGGCGTTTTCGATCACATGATAATTCGTGACGACAATCCCTTCAGCATCGATGATAAAGCCTGACCCAAGCGACTGTGCTTTGCGCTGGCGGTCATTATCGCCAAAATTTTTGAAAAACTCTTCAAATGGTGAACCTGGCGGGAATTGTGGCATGTCCACGCTTGGCCCGTCACTGACGATTGTCGTGGTTGAAATATTAACCACCGATGGTGATAGTTTTTCGACTTCATCCGCAAATGAGTCCGGCCGCTGGGCTGCCGATAGGCCAAACGAAACAAACATAATCGTGAATGCCACGGCAAAGGACACCACAAGATCACTGCGCATATGGCTTAAAGGTTGCCGGATAGGCTGCAACAGTCTGACAAGCATAATAAACACTCCCTAAGGATAATGAGATCAGTAAAAAATAGAATCACCCGCAATTGCCGGTGCTTAACTTTCTTTGTCATGCCGTAACAGCGTGACCAAAAAAAGGCAGTTTCGTGTTCTTTTCGGCCATTCCCCAAAAGCCGCCGGACAGCCCCTAAAAACGCGACTGTAAAAAAGGGGCCGGTTATGGTGATCAGCCAGATATTTCACTGCATCCAATCAACCAGCCGGCCCCCCCTTAGCTTGGTTATCTATCCCTATTTGGATTTGGCAGGCGCGCCGTCCTTATCCAAGAAGAAGCGGAAGAATGCGCTATCTGGTGACAGCACCATCGACGTATCCTTTTCGTTAAAGGATTTCCGATAAGCTTCCATTGACCGATAGAAGGCAAAGAATTCTGAGTCCTGACCAAAACTTTCCGCATAGATTCGAATGGCTTCAGAATCACCGGCACCGCGTGTTTCCTGTGCGGTACGCTGGGCCTCGGAAATGATCACTGTCCGGATCTTTTCCGCTGCCGAACGGATCTTCTGGGCTTCTTCTTCACCTGTTGCGCGGAATTCCTTGGCCTCTCTTGTCCGCTCAGAAATCATCCGGTTAAAGATGTTCTGGCTGGTGGCTTCAGGATAATCAGCACGACGCAAACGCACATCAATGATCTGGATACCAAGCGATGAAACAGATTGGTTCACTTCATCACCAATCGACCGTGTGATCTCATTACGCTGACCGGTCAGGATTGATGCCAATGTTTCACGGCCAAGCGCCCGACGAACCGATGAGTCGATAATCGCTTCAAGACGTCCGCGCGCGCCTAATTCATTGCGAACTGTTTGATAGAACAGCAATGGATCAGTAATCTGATAGCGGGCATAGGCATCCACTTTCAAACGCTTCTGGTCAGACAGGATAACTTCTTCGGCATCCTGCGGGATCAAGCTGAGAACGCGCTTTTCGTAATAAGTGACGTCCTGAATGAACGGCAGCTTAAACGCAAGACCCGGTTCCTGAATGGTCCGTTTTGGTTCACCCAATTGCAGAACAAGCGCCTGCTGGGTTTGGTTTACGGTGAAGGCTGAATTGTAAGCTGCGAAAACACCAGCAGCCAACAACACAATGGTCGCTAAACGAAATGATGCCATGTTACTGCCCTCCCGCTGACTTGTTTAATTCTTTCAACGGTAGATATGGCACAACACCATTTCCGCCGCCCTGACCATCGATGATGACCTTTTCAACATTCGAGAAAATTTCCTCGACTGTTTCAATATAGATCCGCTCGCGGGTCACAGCTTTATCTTGCAGATATGCCTGATAGATCTGGTCAAAACGCGATGCATCACCTGATGCGCGGTTAACCACCTCGGACTTATAGGCTTCGGCTTCAGCAACCAGCTTTGCGGCTGCACCACGCGCCCGTGGCACGATGTCGTTACTAAAGGATTCAGCTTCGTTCTTCAGCCTGTCACGGTCTTGGCGCGCACGTTGCACCTCGTTAAAAGCATCAATAACATCGGCTGGCGGATCAACCGCCAAAAGCTGTACATCACGAACCCGGACACCGGCACCATATTCATTCAGCAAATCTTGCAACTGCTGACGTGCCTGCACCTGAATCGATTGACGACCTTCGGTTAATGCTGTTTGGATTGGGGTTCTGCCAATGATCTCGCGCATTACCGCTTCGGCTGTCACTTTGATGGTATCATCCGGCTCGGCAAGATTAAACAGATACTCACCAGCATCCGAAACACGCCAGAACACAACAAAATCGATATCAACGATATTTTCGTCACCGGTGATCATCTGACTTTCATCAGCGATGTCACGGCGTGATGATGAATTTCCAGTTACATCCCGAAACCCGATTTCAATCCGGTTGTCGCGTGTCACTTCTGGACGCAAAACCGATTCGATTGGGAAAGGAAGGTGATAATGCAGGCCTGGCGGGCTGGTACGAACCCATTCGCCAAAGCGCAAAACAACACCCTGCTGCTGTGGGTTTACGCGGTAAAAACCGGTCGCACCCCAGATCAGCGCAAAAACAATCGTCAAAAGCAGAATTGAACGGCCACCGCCGCCCCCGCTTGGCATCATCCGGCGCCAAGCCTCTCCGAATTGACGGATTACCGCGTCAACGTCCTGTGGAGGCTGACCGCCGCCACCTTGACCCCACGGGCCGCCACCGTTTCCGCCGCCGCCTTGGCCCCACGGGCCACCGCCGCCGCCGCCTTGGCCGCCTTGATTATTCCATGGCATGATGCTCTCGCTCCCTCGCCCTTTGCTAGCCGTGCTGCTAGGTTTGTGACCCCGCATCACGACCAATATGTTTCATGGTCTTAACAATTCCGGCCTTGTTATCATTGCTGCTGTATCAATTACCACCCTTAACTTGCAAAACGCTTGTCAAAGGCTTATGTCACAGTCTCAATTAAGCCTATCATTCATATTTGCATAGAAGCGGTTGATTTCAAGAATGACAAACGAATTGAACGAGAGAAAAATCACTGAAACCCTTTCCGGCGTTCTTATGCCCGGATCTGACCGGTCACTTGTTGATGCTGGCGCCGTTTCAGGAATCGTGATCAAGGACGGCCATATTGGCTTTACCATCGAAATTGATCCAAAAGATAAAGACAAGGCCGATGCGGTTCGCAGTTCGGCCGAGAAGGCCGTTCTGGCGCTTGATGGTGTGTTGTCGGCAACGGCAATGCTGACCGCGCACCAGGCCGGCCCAACCATGCAGCCAAAGGGTGATGATCGCGGTACACCAATTGGCGCTGGCCAGCAAATGCAGGCCGAACCACATCAGCCAGCCAAACATGTCATTGCTGTTGCCTCGGGCAAGGGCGGGGTTGGCAAATCGACAACCTCGATCAATCTGGCCTTGGCGCTGGCAGCAACCGGGAAGAAAGTTGGCATTCTTGATGCTGATATTTACGGTCCGTCATTGCCGCGCCTTATTGGTTTGAACCGTAAACCGCAAAGCGATGGCAAAAAAATCGTACCAATCGAGGCATGGGGTCTGCAAACCATGTCGATCGGCTACCTTGTTGCCGAGGATGCGCCAACCATCTGGCGCGGGCCAATGGTGATGAGCGCCATCGAACAAATGCTGCGTGATGTCGCATGGGATGCGCTGGATGTTTTGGTCATTGATATGCCACCCGGCACAGGTGATGCGCAATTGACCCTATCCCAGCGTGCTGCGCTGGCCGGTGCCGTGATCGTCTCGACACCGCAGGATTTGGCTTTGATCGATGCGCGCAAAGGGTTGAATATGTTCCGCAAAGTGAATGTTCCACTTCTCGGGATTATCGAGAATATGAGCCATTTCCTATGCACTGAATGCGGCGCAAGGCATGAAATCTTTGGCAATGGCGGCGCCCGCGCCGAAGCTGCCAAATTGGGCGTGCCGTTCCTTGGTGAAGTGCCGCTAGAAATGGCGATCCGCGCAACCTCTGACGAAGGCACGCCGATTGTGGCAAGCCAGCCAGACAGCCCGCATGCCGCGCATTATCGGGCAATTGCCGAGGCGGTTTTGCAAACGCTGGAGCGCAACGCACCAAAAGCCAGCCCAAAGATCATCGTCGAATAGCCGCCTTAAAAATGGCAAGATGTGCCTAAGCCATCGGTTTTGCGGTGGTACGCCTAATTGCGCGTTCATAGCGATAGGCGGGCACATCGCCAGCGGCATCAATTTCGGCTTCGATTTCGATGTCCCATTGATCGGCTGGCAAATCAGGGAAAAAAGCTGCATCTCTGCCACCATCAGCGGCAATATTGATGACGGTTCGTTCGACGCGATGGCAATAATCCAGCCCCTGGGCATAGATTTCGCCGCCGCCAAACAGAATGATTTCTGGCCGCGCCTCGGCAGTGGCTTCAATCCAGTCACGCGCTGCTGCGATGGCGGCGGTCATTGTTGTAACGCCAATGGCACCATCAGCCGCCCAATCAGCATCACGCGTCATCACGATACTGGCACGACCCGGCAATGGGCGGCCAATCGAATCCCAGGTTTTGCGCCCCATAATCAAAGGGCATCCCATGGTGAGCGTTTTGACGCGTTTCAGATCATCAGGAATATGCCAGATCAGCCCTTTACCATCGCCAATCACCCGGTTTTCAGCCATTGCCACAACAGCGGTCATATGGATCATCACCATGACCGTTAAACCGCAATTGGCGCGGCGATATGCGGCGCGGCAACATAATCAACAATTTCGAAATCTTCAAATTTGAAGCCGTCAATTTGATCGGGAATATTACGGATTACCAGTTTCGGCAGCGCCGTTGGTTGGCGGCCAAGCTGGGCGCGGGCTTGTTCGAAATGATTGGCATAAAGATGCGCATCACCAAGCGTATGCACAAATTCACCTGCCTTCAGCCCACAAATGGCGGCGATCATATGCGTTAACAGTGCATAGGAAGCAATATTGAATGGCACGCCCAAGAAACAATCGGCGCTGCGCTGATAAAGCTGGCAGGACAAACGCCCATTCGCGACCTGAAACTGAAACAGGCAATGGCATGGCGGCAAGGCCATATTCGGCACATCAGCCGGATTCCAAGCGGTTAACATCAAGCGCCGCGAATCCGGATTGGTTTTAATCATCTCAATCAAATCGGCAAGCTGGTCAATTTCGGTGCCATCAGGCATTTGCCAATGGCGCCATTGCTTGCCATAGACCGGCCCCAAATCCCCATTTTCATCCGCCCAGTCATTCCAGATCGACACGCCATTTTCCTGCAAATAGCGGATATTGGTATCGCCACTGATAAACCACAACAATTCATGGATAATTGATTTGATATGCAGCTTTTTCGTAGTCAATAGCGGAAATCCATCGGCAAGGTTAAACCGCATTTGATGGCCAAAAACCGCTCTTGTGCCGGTGCCGGTGCGATCGCCGCGATCAACCCCGTCATCTAAAATTCGTTGCAATAAATCCAGATATTGCCGCATTCGCAGGCCTCACTTAACCACTTGATTAACATTCTATCACCGCGCGTCACGCAAAAGGTCACGGTAACCGCTTATAACGCCGCGAAGGCACCTATTTGCCGTTTGGTTAAAATGGCATGGCCTTGCATCGCGGTGCAAGCGGATAATCGGATAATCTGGCGACCGTAAATCTGGCCAATCCTGTGCCTGAAAAGGGCGAATCATGCGGTTATCACGCCGCAAAGACAATTCAGTGCAAAACTATCCTTTAAAACCGGCGTCATTGCTTCTATATTAAAGATGCTGGTTCGCCAGCTATGGCGATAAACGTGCTGTAGAATAAGCAGAGCGGACCCGGGGGCGGTACCCGGCGCCTCCACCATTTTAGCCCGAAACGACGGCCATCACGGCCAGCAGCAGAATTTGGGCTAAAAGATTGGGGGCGAAATAGGATCGACGCATGTGGTAAAGGCAGTATTTTTGCTCGGTATGGTACCCGCCGTTATCGGGCCATGTAGTAGTTGCAAATGACAACACTGCTCCGGTAGCAATCGCAGCCTAAAGGCAGCGGGAGTAACCGATCTTAAGTCCAGATCGATTGAGCTCGGTCTGGCGGGGTTTGGGGCGCACCTGGCAACAGAAGCGTTCCGCTTTACCTTGGCGAATGCATGATAAAGGTGCATTTTCATCTATCGATTTTCCATCATCCTGCCCGCTGCCACAGAAAGACCAAAAGCTGATGACCGATAACGACATGCTGCAAACCGGCTTGAATTATGAACTTTTGGTAGAAGATGCGCTTCGGTCGGTGGTTCGCTCGTCGCTTAGCATTGTTCAAAAGGTTGGGCTGCCCGGTGAAACGCATTTCTATATTGGCTTTTCAACAACCTATAAAGGTGTTGAAATCGATGATCATCTTCGCGCCAAACATCCAGAAAATATGACAATCGTTCTCCAGCATCAATTTGCCGATTTGATTGTTGGTGAAGATGAATTTTCGGTCACTTTATTCTTTGGCGGCAAGCCAAGCCCGATGATCATTCCCTTTGAGGCCGTGACCAGCTTTAACGACCCGTCGGTTGGCTTTGGGTTACAATTCGGCATTGCCGAAGATGATGATAGCGATGAAGATGATCATGATGATGACATCCCGCCATCAGATGATCAGCCAGCACAAAGCAATGATGATGCCTCTGGCAATAGTGCCGATGTTGTGTCGCTTGACACCTTCCGAAAAAGACCGACAAAATAAAAATCCAATGATCGGCTGGCAGGCCGGTATGTGCATGCCATGCCAAACATCTGTTCATTTGCAGTTTGATATTTACAGGATTTAGCCATGGCCGATTTTGCCTATAGCCCGATGTTTCCAACAACCGCCGACACAACCGAATATGAGCTTGTGTCCAGCGATTATGTCCGGCTTGTCGAAATGGAGGGCGAAACCTTCCTTCGGGTTGATCCAGAAGGCCTGACCCTTCTTGCCGAACGTGCCTTTACCGATATTTCACATCTGCTGCGAAGCAGCCATCTTGGCCAGCTTGCCGATATTCTAAAAGACCCCGAAGCCACCAAGAATGATCGGTTTGTGGCATTGGAAATGCTGAAAAACGCCGTTATTTCCGCCGAAGGCCTGTTGCCAATGTGCCAAGATACTGGCACAGCACTGGTAACGGGTTATCGTGGTGATCATGTTTTGGTCAATGGTGATGATGGCGAGGCACTATCGCGCGGCATTTACAACACTTATCAAAATTGCAATTTGCGCTTTTCACAGCTTGCAGCGCATAGCATGTTTGAAGAAAGCAACACTGCCACCAACCTTCCAGCACAGATCGAAATCAACGCCGGTAAAGGCCTTGAATATAAATTCGCCTTCATTCAAAAAGGTGGCGGATCAGCAAACAAAGCCTTTTTGCATCAGAAAACCAAAGCGGTTCTCAATCCTGAATCGCTTCGTGAGTTTGTTCGCACCGCCATTCTAGAGCTTGGCACCTCCGCCTGCCCGCCTTATCACCTTGCGATTGTGATTGGCGGCACATCAGCCGAACTGACGATGAAGACGGTCAAAATGGCATCAATCAAGGCACTTGATAATCTGCCAACCGAAGGCAATGCGCTTGGTCATGCATGGCGTGATATCGATTGGGAAGCAGAAATCCTGCAAATCACCCGCGATCTTGGCATTGGCGCGCAATTTGGCGGTAAATATTATTGCCATGATGTACGCGTCATTCGTTTGCCGCGTCACGGTGCCTCTTGCCCGATTGGCATTGGCGTGTCCTGCTCGGCCGACCGGCAGGCCTTTGCCAAAATCACTCCTGAAGGGCTGTTTATCGAAACCTTAGAGCGCGATCCGGCAAAATTCCTGCCCGATCTATCTGATCAGCCCGAAGATGATGTTGTTGCCATTGATCTGAACAAGCCAATGAGCGAAATTCTGGCAAGCCTTAGCGCCCATCCGGTTGAAACGCGGCTTGCACTCACCGGCCCGTTGATCGTGGCGCGCGACATTGCCCATGCCAAATTGCTGGAACGGCTGGATCAAGACGGCAAATTGCCCGATTATTTCAAAAACCATCCGGTTTATTATGCGGGGCCAGCAAAGACACCCGAAGGCATGGCATCGGGGTCATTCGGCCCAACCACGGCTGGCCGCATGGATTCCTATGTTCCAACCTTTCAGGCCAATGGCGGGTCAATGGTGATGCTTGCCAAGGGCAACCGGTCACGCATTGTTCGCGACTCCTGCAAAGAACATGGCGGTTTTTATCTTGGCTCAATTGGCGGAGTCGCCGCCAAACTGGCGCTTGAGTCAATCAAGAAAATCGAAGTTCTGGAATATCCAGAGCTTGGCATGGAAGCTGTCTGGAAAATCGAAGTTGAAAATTTTCCAGCCTTCATCGTGATGGATGATAAGGGCAATGATTTCTTTGATCTTGGCTAGCCGCGTCACCTAACAGCGCGTGACACAATCAGCCGGTATCATTTGGGCATTTTCTGTTCAGGCCTGCGGCATCGAGCAAATGCAAAGGCTGGTTTTGATTTTGACACAGTCATGACGCCAGTCTTTTGCCAGCCGTTTTTTGCGGCTGTCGATCAGAATGAAACGATTGTTGCCGATCCTGCCTCGATTGCGCGGCGCATGGCCACTGACGCCAGCGCCAGATCCTGCAAACCAACGCCGGTGCCGTCAAAAATGGTGATTTCATCATCGCTGGTTCGGCCAGCATGATCTTTATTGATAACGTTGCCAATTGGCACAATTGCCCCTTCGGCAACAAGACCTGCGGCAATGGCATGCTGCGCCTCGCCAATGGTCACTGATTGCGCCACTTCATCGGTAAAACAGGTGCCAACCGAAAATAATGCCGGGTCGATTTCCTGTTTGCCCTTGGTATCGGTTCCCATACAGACAAGATGCGTTCCCGGGCTGACCTGATCGGCCATCAATAGCGGCTGATGCGACGAGGTGATGGTGACGATCACATCGGCTTGTGTCATTGCATCCGGCGTCACCGCCTCAAACGGAATTGCATATTCATCCGCCAGCTTGGCAAGACGCGACAAGGCCTCGGTTGACCGGTTCCAGCCTAAAATCTTGCTGAATTGACGTTGTTGTAACGCGGCGCGTAATTGGAAAACTGATTGATGGCCAGCCCCCATCATGCCTAGAACCGACGCATCGGGGCGGGCAAGATGACTTATCGAAACCGCTGCGGCGGCGGCCGTGCGAACCGCGGTTAAATAATTGCCGCCAATAATGGCTTGCAACCGCCCGGTATCAGGATCAAACAGAAACACGCTTGATTGGTGATTGCTAATGCCCGCATTGGCCATATTTTGCGGCCAGTATCCGCCTGATTTCACGCCAAGTGCCATGCCAGCCCGGTCAAAGCCCGATTTAAAACCATAAAGCGCATCAGCATGGCCAATCGCCTCGCGCACAACCGGAAAATTTACCGCATCGCCCGCCGCCATCGCCGCAAAAACGCCTTCAACCGCGACAAAGGCATCTCTGTCATTCACAACATCACGGCACACATCTTCACGAACGATGACAACGCCGTCGCTGGTTTTCATCATGATATCAATTTTCCTTTTTTGCGGTGCCTTTGGCCGTTATTTCCAAGCCTAGAATGCCTTGCCGCGTGCAGTAATTGGCCAAAGAGCTTCGACCTTGCCATTGCGGACACCAACATACCAATCATGGACATTGCAGGTCGGGTCACAATGACCTGGCACCAGCTTTAATTTGTCGCCAACTTTCAGCACGCCGTCAGGATCGGCAATCACCCCATGTTCATCTGAACATTTGACATATTCGACATCGGTTCGGCCAAAAATAACCGGCAAGCCACTATCGACCGATTGGGCTTTCAGGCCAGCGTCACAGATCGCTTTATCGGCTTTAGCATGGCTCATCACCGAGGTTAGAAGGAAAAGCGCATTTTGCCATTCGCCCTGATCAATCCGTTTGCCGTCACGGTCCAGAATACGGCCATAATCAGCATCCATGAAGGCGTAGGAGCCACATTGCAATTCGTTATAGACGCCCGATTCACCCTCAAAATAATATGATCCGGTGCCGCCACCGCCAACAATATCACATTCCAGCCCAACCGATTTCAGCGCCGCAACAGCCTCGGCCACCATCGCAACCGCAATCTCAATTTTGGCTTTGCGTTCTTGATAATCGTCAAGATGCTGCATTGCGCCCTGATAGGCCTGAAGTCCGGCAAATTTCAACCCCTCAGCCGCGTCAATCGCCGTCGCAATCGCCACCACATCTTCGGTCGATTGAACGCCGCAACGCCCTGCACCACAATCAATTTCAACAAGACATTCAATTTGGGTTCCATGCTTTACCGCGGCCGCCGACAAATCAGCGATATTCGCCAGATCATCAACACAGCAAATTGCCCGCGCACCAAGCTTTGGCAGACGCGCCAACCGGTCAATTTTGGCCGGATCACAAACCTGATTAGACACCAGAACATCCTTGATACCGCCGCGCACAAACGCCTCAGCTTCGCTGACCTTCTGGCAGCAAACACCGCAACTGCCGCCAAGCTTTTCTTGAAGCAGCGCCACATCAACCGATTTATGCATCTTGCCATGAACGCGGTGACGCATGTTCTTATCTTTGGCGAATTGACCCATCTTGATGATATTGCGCTCTAGCGCATCAAGATCAAGAACAAGACAGGGTGTCTGGATATCGGCCTCATCCATGCCAACCATGGCGGGAATATTATAGCCAACTTCTAATTCTTCGGGTTTTACCTGCATATTCACTGTTTGTCTCCTGTAGCTGTGATCCAGGGTAATTTATCCAAATCAACATTTCCGCCCGTAATAATCACACCAACCTTTTTGCCGCGAAATAGATCGGGATTTTTTAAAATAACCGCCAATGGCACGGCGCAGCTTGGCTCAATCACCATTTTCATACGCTGCCATGTCAGTTTCATCGCATCAATGATTTCCTGTTCACTGGCGGTTAGAATGTCAGTCACATGGTTTGATACGAAATGCCATGTTAAATCTTTAAGCGGCACTTTCAGCCCATCTGCAACCGTTACCGGCGCATCATCGGCAATAATATGCCCTGCCTTGAAACTGCGATAGGCATCATCCGCCTGTTCAGGCTCGGCAGCGAAAATTTCTATTGATGGCGCAAGATGGCTTAGGGTCAGGCAAGTGCCCGAAATCATGCCGCCGCCGCCAATGGGCGCAACAACACAATCAAGATCTTTTACCTGATCAATCAATTCCAATGAACAGGTTGCCTGCCCGGCAATCACCCGTGGATCATTATAGGGATGCACGAAATCGGCACCCGTCTTGGCAACCACTTCGGCAAATACCGCCTCGCGGCTTGTGGTTGACGGCTCACATTCGACAATCGTGCCGCCATAGCCGATCACCGCATCTTTTTTGGCCTGTGGTGCGGTTTTCGGCATAACAACTGTGCAGGGAATTCCGCGCCGTCCCGCCGCATAGCTTAGCGACAGCGCATGATTGCCCGATGAATGCGTGGCAACCCCTTTTTCCGCAATTGCGTCATCAAGGCCAAAAACAGCGTTTGACGCCCCGCGCACCTTGAACGCACCTGCCTTTTGAAAATTTTCGCATTTGAAAAACAGCTCGGCGCCCGTTTTCGCATCAAGAAACTGGCTTGTCACAATTGGCGTGCAGTGAATATGCGGCGAAATCCGCTCATGCGCTGTTTTGACATCGCTCAATTCAGGAATATTCAATTTTTTCTGATCAGTCATTTCGATCTCAAACTTCAAGATTTATGTCGGCTGTTGCCTGTCTGTTACGGTAATCATCAGGAACAAAACACATCTAAACCTATCCCAAGCAAGATGTGGTTCATTTACCACTAATTTCAACCCAAACGCAGCAAGATGATATCTTGGATTAGCGCGGATTAGGCCCACCTGTTGCCCAATCAATAAATTGAACCGTATGGCGTACCGGCAAATCTTTCCGGTTTAACTGCGTGATACAGCCAATATTGCCAGCGGCGACAAATTGCGCGCCGGTTTTATCAAGGCTGTCCAATTTACGGGCTTTTAATTCATCAGCCATCTCGGGTTGAAGGATATTATAGACCCCTGCCGAGCCACAGCAAAGATGGCCATTCAGCGGTTGCACCACATCAAATCCGGCCTGACGAAGCAAACGCAACGGCAAATCATGGATTTTTTGCCCATGTTGAAGCGAGCAAGCCGAATGATAGGCAATCTTGCCGCGCCCCTCGGCAGGCGCTGGCTGCAAAATCGACTCGACATCAAGATTATCAAGCAATTCAGAAACATCAACGCATTTATCCGAAACCGCCTTGGCGATACCAGCAAGCTCGACGTCATCTTTCATCATATGGCCGTAATCCTTGACCATTGTTCCACAGCCAGACGCATTTACAACAATCGCATCAAGACCGCCCGATTTCATTTCATCATACCATGCCAGAACCGCCGCCCGAACCGTGTGATGCGCCCGATCAGTTTCGCCAATATGATGCGCCAACGCACCGCAACAATGCGCCTCAGACCGCACAACAACCTCGACACCAAGCCGATTGAGAACGCGGATCGTGCTTGCATTGATCTCGGGATCAAGCGCGCGCTGCGCACAACCCGCCAGCAAGGCAACGCGCTTGACCGGTTTTTGATCGGGCGAAAATACCGCATTCTGGCCACCAACCCGATCAAATGGCTTTAACTCGGCCGGAATCTTGGCCAGAGCCGCGCGCATGGCCGCCGGCATCGCCCAGCGAAACAACCGCCCGATCCGCGCCAGCGCAATCATCATCCGAAACCGGCCAGCATAAGGAATGATCATGCCAAGCATGCGGCGCATCATCTTGTCGGCAAATGGCCGCGGCACCAGCTTGTCCAGCTTTTCGCGACCAATATCGAGAAGATGCGGGTAATCCACACCCGATGGACAGGTGGTTGTACAAGACAGACAGCCAAGGCAACGGTCAATATGATAGCCGGTGTTAGCTGATACGGTTTCAGGGCTTTCCAGCACTTCACGCAACATCCAGATTCGACCACGCGGGCTGTCACGCTCATCGCCCGTAATCACAAAGGTCGGACAGGTGGCCGTGCAGAAACCGCAATGAACACATTTACGAAGAATGGCATCAGCTTCGGCGATTTGCGGGTCGGCAAGCTGGTCAGCGGTGAAATGAGTTTGCATAAACCTTGCTCCCTAGATGCCGTCGTGCATACGGCCAAAATTAAGAACCGACCGCGGGTCAAACGCTGCCTTTACCCGCTTGTGAAGCGCATAATGTGCTGATGACAGGGGCTGCAAAGGTGCAATAACATTTTTGCTATTGCCGCTGTCGCGGATCAATTGCGCATGTCCATTGCCATTTGCCGCCAATGCCGATCGCATTGCCGTGCCAAATTCCGCCCCTGACGGCCCTGCAAGCCATAATAGCCCGCCAGCCCAGTCGGCAAAAAACTGAAAATCAAACTGGTCAAAAAGCGTGGCAATGATCGCTGGTGCCGAAGCCGGCGCGCAGGATAATTTCCAGATATCGCCATCGACTTCTGCCAGCAAATCAACATCGCGGATTTGCTGCCATAGCGCGGTGCTGGCATCGTTATCAAGCTTTACACCCTCTTTATGCGCTGCCAGTAAATGCGCGGCGCGATCAGCAACCGAAACATCAATCCCCTCAAGCCGGATGATGGCCAGCATCGCACCCGCAACATCAATACCCGCTTTTGCTGCAATGGCTTGTGGCAGAATGGCGGCCGCATTGGGTTCATGTGGACTGGCAAAAATACCGGCAATGCGGGCAACAGCCGCGCTAAGATCATCACAAGGAAATAAAAGGCTGATATTGGTTTCCGGCTTTGGCAGCGTTTTCAGCGTCACCTCATCAAAGATGGCCAATGTGCCATAAGACCCGCAAATCAATTTTGACAAATCATAACCAGTGACGTTTTTCACCACCTTGCCGCCCGATTTAAACCGTTCGCCACGCCCCGAAATCGCATCAAACCCAAGCAAATAATCACGCGCGGCACCGGCGGTCAGGCGGCGCGGGCCGCTGGCATTGGTTGCCAGAACGCCGCCAATGGTTCCCGCCGACTGGCTGGCCAGAATTTTATGCAGGTCAGGCACTTCAAATGCCAACATCTGGTTTGCGCTGGCCAATGTCGATTCAACTTCATGCATTGGCGTGCCAGCGCGCAAGGTCAGGATCAATTCATCAGGCTGATAGTCGATAATGCCGGAAAAAGCCGAAACATTTATCACGTCATCATAGTCGGCATCGCGGCCAAGCGCGGCCTTTGTTGCCATCGCTTGCACACCGAGATGCTGTTGCTGTTCCATCGCATCGGCAATGACCGCAGCAGCGTCATCAAGCCCGGTTACGTTTATCATCTCGAAACTTACCCTTATCACTGCGGCAAAACCGGCAGTGGACAAAAACCTTAAAAGCGCGGCAGATCAGGAAATGGCATTTTGCCCTTATGGACATGAAGCCGCCCCAATTCGGCACAACGATGCAAATGCGGGAACATTTTTCCCGGATTCAGCAGATGATCAGCATCAAAGGCGCATTTCAGCCGTTGTTGCTGTTTCATGTCCTCTTCAGTGAATTGAATTCCCATCAGATCACGTTTTTCAACGCCAACACCATGCTCGCCAGTTAAAACGCCGCCCATTTCAACACATGCCCGCAAAATATCAGCGCCAAAATCTTCGGCTCGTTGCAATTCACCGGGCTGGTTGGCATCAAACAGAATCAGCGGGTGAAGATTGCCATCACCAGCATGAAAGACATTGGCAACGCGCAATCCATATTTTTGGCTAAGCGACGCCATCCGCACCATCATATCTGGCAGGCGGCGGCGCGGGATTGTGCCATCCATACATAAATAATCGGGCGAAATGCGCCCAACAGCGGGAAAAGCTGATTTCCGGCCAGCCCAGAATAGGTTGCGCTCTTCTTCGGAATTGCTGACTTTAAGTGATGACGCACCGGCGCTATCCATAATTTTGGCAACGCGATCAATCAATGTATTGACCTCGACTTCCGGGCCATCAAGTTCGATAATCAGCAGCGCGGCAGCCCCGCGTGGATAGCCAGCATTAGCAAAATCTTCAGCCGCATTAATTGCCAGCCCATCCATCATTTCCATACCAGCCGGAATAATACCCGCGCCAATCACATCGCCAACGGCCTTTGCCGCTGATCCGGTATCATCAAACCCGACAAGAAGCGCACGCTGGGTTGCTGGCTTTTGCAAAATCCGCAACGTCACTTCGCTAACAATGCCAAGCAAGCCTTCAGACCCGGTCATCACGCCCATCAAATCATAATCACCAGCATCAAGATGCTTGCCGCCAAGCCGCAGAATTTCACCATCAATAGTGACAAGCTCGATCCCCAAAAGATTATTGGTTGTCAGACCATATTTCAGACAATGAACACCACCTGAATTTTCGGCAACATTACCACCAACGGAACAGGCAATCTGGCTTGACGGATCGGGCGCATAATAAAACCCATCCGCCTGAACCGCATGGGTAATGGCAAGATTGGTCACACCCGGCTGGGCAACGACACAACGATTCGCATAATCAACTTCAAGAATCCGGTTAAATTTACCAAGCCCGACAAGAACCGCATCAGCGAGAGGTAAAGCCCCACCAGACAGCGATGTGCCTGACCCGCGCGGCACCACTTTAATGCCTTCGCTGTGACAATATTTCATTACGGCGGCAATCTGCTGAACAGTTTCTGGCAGAACCACGGCGAGCGGAAGCTGGCGATACGCAGACAGACCATCAGCATCATAGGCGCGGCGCCCTTCAACCGAATCAATCACACAATCGGCGGCGACCAATTCGCGAAGGTCACGACAAATGGTCTCGCGGCGATCAATAACGGCCTGATCTGGTTCTGGCATCTGCATGATAGGCTCCTGAGTAGATATATCCCCGAAAAAAACTGATAGCACCTTACTTATTCATTCCGCCCCGCAAGGCAGCCCCCTGCCATGATGCAGAACAGCCCGAGGTGACGCAATCGGAAATTCGGGCAAAAGAAACGGCCGGAAAACCCGACCGTGCCTTGGATATTCTAAACGCTTTGGACAGACTGGCGGCACAATGCGCCACGCAAAGCCTTAACCCTGACGAGCCTTGAGGCGCGGGTTCTTCTTGTTGATTACATATAATCTGCCGCGACGGCGCACCACCTGACAATGACGGTCACGCGATTTCAGCGTCTTGAGTGAACTAACAACTTTCATAATTTGGGGCTCCCAAATCGGCGGCCATAGGCCTAAATGCTTAATAATGAGGCCGGAACCTAACACCGCCACGACCCGAGGTCAATCCTTGCATCGCGCTTTTCCCACGCCTTTTTAGATCTTTTTATTGTCGCCAGCCTAGCCTGCCGAAACACCCGTTCCCTGAAGGCCACAATAGCCATTTGGTACCTTATGCAAATATTGCTGATGATAATCCTCGGCAAAGTAAAATTGGTCATTAACCGCGATCTCAGTTGTGATCTGGCCGAAACCGGCTTTTGCCAGTGCCTTTTGATATTGTTCGGCACTCGCGGTGACGATGGCTAGATCATCATCATCCATCACAAAGATCGCCGACCGATATTGCGTGCCGCGATCATTTCCCTGCCGAAACCCTTGGGTGGGGTCATGCGCCTGCCAGAATGTTGTTAAAATACGGTCAAGCGCCAGCTTGGCAGGGTCATAAACCACCAGCACAACCTCAGTATGACCGGTCAATCCGCTGCAAGTTTCCTCGTAAGTAGGGTTTGGCGTCACCCCGCCAGCATAGCCAACCGCCGTGACATGAACACCGGGCAGCTTCCAAAACAGCCGTTCGGCACCCCAAAAACAGCCAAGACCAAGGACAATCTGCTTCATCCCGTTCGGCACAGAACCGATCAGGGCCGTGCCAAGCACCGCATGATTGCCGCCAGCAAAAACTGCCGTGCCGCGACCGGCCAATGCTTCATCGGCATTTGGCAAACGCGATTTAAACGGATTATCGAAAAACATGATGCTTGTCCTTTATGGCAATCCAGCCCTGCCCCATAACCAAAAATCTGATGACTAAACGTTCTGTGACCAAACGTTTTTTGGGCGTAATGGCTAGTCGATACGCAACGCCTCGACCCCGGGCAAGCGTTTGCCCTCAAGCCATTCAAGAAACGCGCCACCTGCGGTTGATACATAGGAGAATTGGTCATTCACCCCGGCATTTGCAAGTGCCGCCATCGTATCACCACCACCGGCAACACTCATCACGCCATCATTTTGCGTTTTTGCTGCAACAGCGCGCGCCAATGCCGTGGTTGCCGCGTCAAAAGGCGGAATCTCAAACGCGCCCATTGGCCCGTTCCAGACAATTGTCGAACAGCGATCAAGAAAGGCCATTGCCGCCGCCACCGATTCGGCACCAGCATCTAAAATCATTTCGCCATCGGCAACATCGTCACTGCTGACAAGGCGATGCGCGGCACCAAGTTTAAATTCACCCGCGACAACCACATCTTGAGGAAGCAGAATCTGGCAATTATGCGCGGCGGCACCATCCATAATCCGGCGCGCCGTATCCACCATGTCAGGTTCGGCAAGCGAGGCGCCAATTGGCTTACCTTTCGCCAGCAAAAATGTATTGGCCATCCCCCCGCCAAGCACCAGCCCATCGACCTTGGTAACAAGATTTTCCAGCAAGGCCAGCTTTGATGATACTTTTGCACCGCCAACAACCGCCCCAAGTGGGCGCACAGGCGATGATAGCGCCGCATCCAATGCCGCAAGTTCGGCCGCAAAAGACCGTCCAGCCGCCGATGGCATCAAACGCGGCAAGGCATCAACCGATGCATGCGCGCGATGCGCACAGGAAAAAGCATCACCAACATAAAGATCGCCAAGCGCCGCAAGGCTTTTGGCAAAGGCCAGATCATTGGCTTCTTCTTCAGGATAAAAACGCAGATTTTCCATCATCAGAATGTCACCATCTGCCAAAGCTGCCACGGCCTTTTTTCCACCTGGGCCAATGACATCACTTTCCACCGGCACCGGCTGGCCAAGAATTCCGGCCATTGATTGCGCCACGGGGCGCACGGTCAGGGCTGGCACAAAGGCGCCTTTCGGCCGGCCAAAATGCGTTAGCACAACAACTTTTGCACCGCGCACCAGAAGGGATTGAACCCCCGGCATAACACGCCGGATGCGGGTATCGTCGCTAACCACGCCATCAGCAAGCGGAACATTAACATCGAGCCGAAGAAGCACAGTTTTGCCGGCGACATCCATCTGGTCGGCAAATTGGAAATTAGCTGTCATGATCGCTAGCCTTTGGAAAATATTCGGATGATCGGTTTGTTTCGGCCTTAGGAAGTACCCAAAACGGACGCGAATTGCAAGATTGCTAACCACGCATTTACCAGCAATCAAATTTCACACCCATACAACCAAATATTTGGCGATTGCTTGCTAATTCCTTGCCCTGCGCTATCATGCCGCTGGTCAGGACAACCCCTCCTTTGTATGGAGACATTTTGCCATGCCAAAAGCCCAAAACAGCCCAAAGGCCAGCCAAAACCTGTCGGCAAGAAGCGAGTTCTGGGCTGGCGTTCGCGAGGAAATGCCCCTTATTTTTGGCGTCGCGCCCTTTGGCCTTGTGTTCGGCGTTCTTGGCCTCGAAAGCGGCCTAACCCCATGGCAAACAATCTTGATGTCAAGCATCCTGTTTGGTGGTGCCAGCCAAATTGTGTTTGCTCAGCTCTGGGCAGCCGGTGTGCCGCCCTTGATTGTTGGTGGGTCGGTTTGCGTGATCAATACGCGCCATGTTCTCTACAGCGCATCCATCGCCGCCTATTTGCGTCACCTGCCGCTGCGATGGCGTATTTTACTCGGCTATTTGCTGACCGATGAGGCCTATGCCATCTCGATCAGGCGATTTCAGCATGACCCCCCCGGCCCTCATCAGCATTTTCACCTACTTGGAAGCGGTATGCTGCTGTGGACAAGCTGGCAATTTTCGACGATTTTTGGTGTTCTAGTCGGCGGCACAATTCCCGATTCATGGTCATTGTCATTCGCCATCCCGCTTACCTTTATCGCTATTGTTGCGCCAATTCTAAAAACCCGCGCCGACCTTGCCGCGGCGGCCACTGCCGGAACCATTGCCATATTAGGCCAACCACTGCCGTGGAATTTATGGCTTATCACCGCCGCCATTGGCGGCATTCTGGCGGGATGGCTTGTCAATCGTCTAAACCATCAAGCCGGAGCCACATCATGATCTGGTTCATCATGATTGCGGCAGGCCTGTTTACCTTTGCAACGCGTTTTATCATGCTCAGCAATGGCATAAGCAACCGGCCGCCGCCATGGCTTGTTGATGCTTTGGGGTTTGTGCCAATTGCGGTTTTAACGGCGATTATTGTCCCGGCCATATTGATTGATCCGGCAGACCAGACAATTGCCCTTTGGGATAATCCGCGTTTGTTTGCCGCTGCGCTGGCGATCATTGCGGCCTTGGTGACGCGGCAGATGATCACCACGATTGGGGTTGGCATTGTCGCGCTATGGGTTTTGCAATGGGCGATGTGATGAACAGCCGCGTGCCATTGCAAGCCGGATCAATCTAGGCCTTTAACCCGCTATCGACGGCAAGCTGATCACAAATCTTTGCCATTTCCAGATCAAGCGCGGTAATGCCACCGCATGAATGCGTTGCCCAGCGAATCGTCACCTGACGATATTGATTGTGAAATTCGGGATGGTGATTGGCGCGTTCGGCCATTAGGGCAACCCGTCCCATAAACCCGAAAGCAGCGTTAAAATTCTTAAAGAAATAAGTTTTTTCAATGATTTGCAAAGACGCATCTTCGGGCGTCAATTGCCAGCCTTGCCTATCTTCAAGACCGGCGATAATCGCGGCCCGATCGAGGGGTTTATTCATATCAATTTGCCCTTTCCTGCCAGAACCGGCATTGGCTTTGGTGTGTCTTGCATCGCAAGCTGCATGCCGCAAATTGTGCCAATGAGCCAGCTATCATTGCAATATAGCCAAAACAGCCTAAAATTTCACCCATGTCGAAAACCCTTTTAATCATTGCCCATACGCCATCGCCAAATACCGCCGCACTTGCCAAGGCGGGGCTTGATGCCTGCCTTGGTTATGATGGCTATGATCAGGGTGCGGTCAAAATACGCTGTGTCTCGCCATTTGATGTGACCAGCCCCGATCTATTGGCCGCCGATGCGGTCATCATCGGCACAACCGAAAATATTGGATATATGGCTGGCGCAACCAAGGATATGTTTGATCGTTGTTATAATGACTGGCTGGATCACAGCGATGCCAAGCCGGTTGCGATCTTTATCCGCGCCGGATTGGACGGCACCGCAACCAAGCGCGCACTGACAAGCATTTGTGGCGGCCTGAAATGGCGGCTGGTGGCCGAGCCTTTGATTCTGCATGGCGATTGGAATGATGGATTTTGCGAGCAGGTTGGCGATCTATGTCTTGGCGTAGCAGCTGGGTTAGATGCCGGCATCTTCTAGGCTGGTGGCCGTGCGCATGATGGCTTTGCTAGTTGCTTTTCGGCATATTCATTGAGTGCGCATCGGGTGAATGCGTATCAGATGAATGCGAAGACGGCATTTTCAAATCGGCAGGGCGTTTGGCAAGACCGGTTAGTTTGATTTTTCCAGCTTTTTCAAACACGAGCGTCACTTGGTAATGTTCGTCAGCATTCAATGGCGCTTTCAACCCGATCAGCATCACATGAAACCCACCCGGTGCCAGCTGGATTGTCTTGCCAGCTGGAATAGCAATGCCGCCGTCAATCTGCCGCATTTTCATAACGCCATTTGTGACCTCCATTGTGTGAAGTTCAGTTTTGCGGGAAAGGCTGCTTTCAGCGGCCAGCAACCGGTCGGCCATGGCACCATGATTTGTGATCGACAAATAGCCGGCGCTGCTTGGCATTGATCCGATCGTTGCGCGAAATTGCAGCGTCCCAAACATCAGGTCAGACGCCATCGCCGGTGACAGCATCATCAAGCCCATAAAACCCGCAGCAAACACCCGTTGCAAAATCAAAGACAACATCACATCACCATTCTTGCGCTGAAAAGAACCTAGCTGTGGCTAGCCATTTCCAAGCCGTTTGACCTCATCAATCGACGACAGGCCAAGCTGCGCCATTACATCGCGAACTTCTTCCAAAAGGATTGAGGCCGCATGCTCGCCGCCTTTGTTGCCAAGGGCGGCAACGGCATACATGAAACCGCGGCCAACAAGCGCAAAATCAGCGCCTGCCGACAATACCCGCACAATATCAAGCCCCGACATGATGCCACTATCGACAATCAGCGGCACATCCTTGCCAACCGCAGCGCGAATGGCTGACAGCTGTGCCAAAGGTGGTGGTGCTGCATCTAATTGACGGCCACCATGATTTGAGACAACAATGCCATCAACGCCAAGCTTGATCGCCCGCGCTGCATCTTGTCCATGAAGAACCCCTTTGAGATAGATTTCGCCATCCCATTCGGCGCGAATTTCAGCTAGATAATCCCAATCAAGCGAGCCGTTTAGCTGATCGCCGATGAATTTGGTGATGCCCATCGTCCCATTATTCTTGGCATAGGGTTCCATATTGCGAAAGCGTGCCCCGCCATTCAGCAAGGTCCGCACTGCCCATTCCGGACGAAGCATGCTTTGCCAGATGACGCGCGGTGAAAAGGCCGAATTACCTCGGCTGCCAAGTGGCGCGCCCGCAATCCGCATGCGCTCGCGGCGGCTTGGTGATGGCACATCAGCGGTCACAACCAACGTTGTGTAGCCGCAGCCCTTGGCGCGCCGCAGCAAATCACGCATCAGATCACGGTCACGCGGGGCATAAAGCTGAAACCAGCCCATTTCGCCCGCAGATTCGGCGATCATTTCGATTGATTCACCAGCCACCGTGCTCAGCGTATAGGGAAAGCCGTGTCTTTTAGCAGCGCGGCCAATAATCGATTCCGCCCCGGGCCAGATCAGTGATGACAGACCAATAGGCGCCGCACCAAACGGCGCCTTGAATGTTTTTTTGCCAAGCTTGGTTGTCAGATCGGGATCGACCCGCCCTCGCATGAATTGCGGTGTTAGCTCGATCGAGTCGAGAAAGGCCCTGTTTTCGTCTTTGGCGCGATCATGGCCTGTTCCCGAGTCAAGATAGGCAAACACAAATTTTGGAATGCGTCTTGACGCAGGCTTTTTCAGATCCGACAAGCGCGGATATTTGTTCATCAAATCCATGATCTATTCGCCGTAACAAGCTTTAAAACAGGGCCATAGCCCGCAACAAACCTAAACTGACGCCGGCTCCTGCGAGGGCATCAGACTATTTTGGTGATTTTAAATAGGCAATCACATTGGCAATGTCGGATTCTTTTTTCAGACCAGCAAACGACATTTTGGTGCCTTTTAGGTATTTTTTCGGCTTGGCAAGGAAACCGGCCAAAGTTGCCTCATCCCAAACCAAACCTGATCCAGCCATCGCTTTCGAATATTTAAACCCGTCAACCGCACCAGCTGCACGGCCAACAATGTTCACCAGATGCGGGCCAGATTTGTTTTTTTCCTGATCAACGTAATGGCAGGCTTTGCATTTCTTAAATACTTTTGCACCCGCAGCTGCATCGCCAGCCTGTGCTGGAGCTGCCAAAAGAAGCCCTGCCGCTGCTGCGGCGATAAAAACATAATTTTTCATAAAATCCTCACTACGTTCCATAAATTAGTAACACCTGTTTACAGCGTTTGGTGGCGCTACACAATAACCTGCGCTGTCTTGCCGCGACCCTAAATTTCCGGCAAACTATTGCATGTTTCTAATCTTCTGGTAAGCAGCGTTATCAAATCCCTGATGATACGCATCAACGAGGCATCCATGTCACCAAAGGCCAAACGGTTATCAATCATCGCGATGATCGCAGCATTGGTTGGCGTTGCCGCCATGCTTGTGCTTGGCGCGCTTCGCGACAATATCGTTTTTTTCTATACGCCAACCGAAATTACCACCTCAGGAACAAAGGCGGGGCAGGCATTGCGGCTTGGCGGGCTGGTCAAAGATGGCAGCGTCAAGATCGACGGATTGCAATCTGTTTTCACGGTCACCGATGGTACAAATGAAATCAGCGTCCGCTATGACAATGCGTTGCCAAGCCTGTTTCGCGAAGGCCAAGGCGTCGTTGCCGAAGGGTCACTTGCCAATGGTGAATTTATCGCAACCAATGTTTTGGCCAAGCATGATGAAAATTACATGCCTGCCGAAGTTGCTGAAAAGCTAAAGGATACAGGCGTCTGGAAAGGCGGCAAAGCCGACTAGACGGCGCTGTTATCACTTTTTATGGGCTTAATCCTTTTGGGCCTAATCTTTTTGCCTTATCCTTTTTGATTTGGCGCTTTCACATCCATATCTTGCGGTGCCGCATCGGCAGGTTCTGCAATCGCGGCGGTTGCCGGCATCGGGCTTGACGTAATCACGTCAATCGATTGGACATTTTCACGATAAAGCGTGTAAAGCCCGCCCGCCAGAATAAGCGTTATGCCAATCATAACCATCTGATCCGGCCATTCATCCCAGATCACAACACCCCAGAAAACACCAAACGGAATCGCGACATATTCAAATGGCGCAATGACCGACGCCTCGACCGAACGATAGGCGTTGGACGATGCGTAGGACAATAGCAGAACCGAAAAGCTGCAAATCACCAGATAACCAAGGTTGGTCAAAGACATCAGTGATGGCGCGCGAAGCAGAAAATCAATGGTCGGATTGCCTGATTGATCAACTGGCCAGATCATGTTCACAAGCATGAACAGCGCGCCAATCGTCAAATAGCAAATATGCTGAACCGCAACCATGCCCGATAGATTGCCAACCGATTTTAGGCGTCTTGTCCATATCTGAAATGCGGCATAGCTGAAGGCCGACATCACAACAAACAAGGTTTCCACCTGAAACTGAACCCCGCCGGGCCGAATGATAAACAAAACTCCAGCCATGCCGGCTGATACTGCGGCCAAACGGTGAAGGCCAATTTTCTCACCAAGAAATGGCACTGATAGAATCGTAATGATCAACGGTGATACAAAGAAAATGGCGATCACATTTGCCAGCGGCAACGTCCCTAGCGAAACGAAAAACAGCACCATCGCCAGCACTAGACACATGCTACGGGCGAAAAACAGCCAGAAAACCTTTGCTGGCAGCGCAAACATTGCCTGAATACTGCGGCTGAAAATGCCAAGCATGATCAGCGTCATTCCTGCCCGCAAAGCCACCAACTGGCCAAGCGAAACATCACCACTCATCAATTTAATCAATGCGTCATTAAGGGGAATAATTCCCATTGCCAAAGCCAGAACGCCAAGGGCGAAATAGGGCATCGACATACGATCATTGATCATTTTCATTCGCTGCCGTCCTTTGCATGACATTGCGAAACTATCAGGCCGATAGGACATGATATCCGCATCACTCAAATCCCGCTTATCAGGAAATGACAAGTCATGCAAATGATTGCCAAAAAACTGATATAACCAGATCAAGTAAAGGGGTTGTGTTCAAATCCTCTTTCGGTCAGTCTGACCCATGCCGATCAAATGAATCCTTGCAGATATTGGCAATATGAAAGGCGCAAGAGACCATGTCAGAAACCGGACAGAATTTTATTGCAGGCGCGTGGTGCGATGGGCAAAGCACAATTGCCAATATCAACCCATCCGACCTTAGCGATCAGATCGGCCATTATGCGCAGGCAGATAGCGCCCAGCTTGATCGCGCCCTAGATGCCGCCCAAACCGCCCAGAAAAAATGGGCCGCCACCGGTCTTGAGGCGCGTCAAACCATCTTGATGAGTATCGGCAATGAATTGATGGAACGCCGCATCGAGCTTGGCACCCTTCTTAGCCGCGAAGAAGGCAAGCCATTGGCCGAAGGCGTTGGTGAAATCTACCGAGCCGGCCAGTTCTTTACCTATTATGCTGCCGAAGTGCTTCGCCAGATCGGTGATACGGCCGATAGTGTTCGTGACGGCATCGAAATTGACGTTCGGCGTGAACCGGTTGGGGTTGTTGCGATTATCAGCCCTTGGAATTTTCCAACCGCAACAGCAGTCTGGAAAATTGCGCCAGCGCTGGCTTTTGGCAATGCGGTTATCTGGAAACCGGCAAATCTGGTGCCGGCTTCGGCTGTTGCCTTAAGCGAAATCATTTCGCGTCAGGATATTCCGCATGGGCTGTTTAATCTGGTGATGGGCCCGGGCGGCAGCATTGGCCAGAAACTTGTCGAATCTCCGGCGATAAACGCGATTAGCTTTACCGGCTCGCTGGATGTTGGCAAACAGATTGCCACCGCCGCCATTGCCAATCTTACCAAAGTCCAAATGGAAATGGGGTCAAAGAACGCGCTTGCCATTATGGATGATGGCGATCTTGATCTTGCCGTGGCAACCGCACTTGGCGGCGCTTTTGGCGGGACGGGTCAAAAATGCACCGCTTCGTCACGGCTTGTTGTGCATGAGGCCATCCATGACGAATTCGCTGACCGGCTTGTTGCCGCAGCATCGGCGATGAAGGTTGGGCATGCCTTGGCTGATGGAACGCAAATCGGCCCGGTGGTTAGCGCCGGACAATTGGCCGAAAACCTGCAATGGATGGAAACAGCCAAACAGGAAGGCGGCGAGGTACTGTGTGGCGGCGAGACGGTTAGCCGCGATCATGATGGCTATTACATGACGCCTGCGGTTATTGGTGGCACGAAAAATGACTGGCGCATCAATCGCGAAGAAATGTTTGCGCCAATCGCCTGTATCATCAAGGTCGGCTCATATGATGAGGCGCTGGATGTCGTGAATGACACTGATTTTGGCCTAACATCGGGAATCATCACCCGTTCGCTGGCGCGGGCAACGCATTTTCGCCGCAATGCCCAAACAGGTGTTGTTACGATCAACCTGCCAACCGCAGGCACAGATTATCATGTGCCATTCGGCGGACGCGGCAACAGCTCATACGGCCCGCGCGAACAAGGAAGCTATGCCGCCGAATTCTATACAATCGTAAAAACCAGCTATATTGCCGCTGGCAAGCCGGAATAATCTGATGCATCTCATCGACAATCTTCAATATGCAAATTGGTCAGAAAAAATCTTTCGGCAAATGCGCGAAGGCGGTGTTGACGCGGTTCATGTGACGATTGCCTATCACGAAATGTTTCGCGAAACCGTTACCAATATCGAACAATGGAATCGCTGGTTTGAACGCTATCCCGATCTGATTTTTCATGGCACTAGCGGCGATGATGTGCGGCGTGCCAAACGCGAAGGCCGAACCGCGATCTTTTTTGGATTTCAAAACCCGTCACCAATTGAAGATGATATTGGGCTTGTTGAAATTTGTCACAGCCTTGGCGTTCGCTTTATGCAGCTTACCTATAATAACCAGTCGCTTCTTGCCACGGGATGTTATGAAGATGAAGATACCGGCATCACACGCATGGGTCGCCAAGTCATCAAGGAAATGAACCGTGTTGGCATGGTTGTTGATATGAGCCATTCGGCCGAACGATCAACCTTGGAGGCCATTGAAATTTCGCAACGCCCAATTGCCATTACCCATGCCAACCCCTATTTCTGGCATCCGGCCAAACGCAATAAATCGGATGACGTGCTTCGCGCGCTTGGCCAATCGGGTGGCATGCTGGGTTTCTCGCTTTACCCGCATCATTTAAAGGACAAATCAGATTGCAGCCTGACAAGCTTTTGCCAGATGATTGCCGACACTGCTGATTTGATGGGAATCGACAATATCGGCATCGGATCCGACCTTTGTCAGGACCAACCTGACAGTGTGGTTGAGTGGATGCGCGTTGGCAGATGGACAAAAGAAATTGATTATGGCGAAGGATCAGCCAGTCATGCAGGCTTTCCTCCAATGCCAAGCTGGTTTATAGATAATCGCCATTTCGGCGCGATTGCAGACGGGTTAAGACAGCAGGGATTTTCCGAAAAAAACACAAATGCAATTATGGGTGAAAACTGGCTTCGGTTTTATGATGAAAATTTTGGCGCTGAAACGGCCTGACTAGGTTTTTTGACGCAATAAGCAAAATGGTTTGATTGATGGAAAAACCAGAGATAAAACAAGGTAATCCGGCCGCGTCACCGCCGCCAGTGCCGTCTGTTGCGCTTCGTCCTGCTAGTCAGGTCATGACCTTGGCACGGATGGGGTCATTTCATCAAAGCCGTCTTAGCTTTATGCGCGTTTTGTTGCGCCGCCTCAAAGCCGAGAATTGGCAATTCAAACAAAGTCGTTGGTTGATTGATGCCAACGGCGTTGGCGTTGCCACCTATGAGGCCATTGGCCCTGAGCGAAGCTATACATTGGTTGCCTTTGCGCATGATCTGCCAGCCGAAAAACGGTCAGATCGGGTCATCGCCGAAGCATGGGATGCCACCTTTACGCTTCATGATGGCGCCATAAGCGATGCTGATATTGAACGGCTTAGGCAGAATGTTCCGCTGCAAGAGGCTGGCCGCATTTCAGATGATGAATTTGTGCTGTCACGGGCCAACCGATCGGTTCGGCTATTTGACTATGTTCGTGATTGCCTTGCCGCTGGCACCCAGCCCGACCCTGCGACGATTGAGCCTGTTGGTTACTTGATGCGGACAACGGCCGTTTACGGATCTGGAAAATTTGGCGCTGCCGATCGTGATATCTGGGCAAACCGGCCTGAATTTTCCGGCTCGTTCCAGCCTGAATTGCTTGCCGTCTGGTTAATCCGGTCATTTACCATTGATATTGTCGAACATATGGCTGCTGTCAAAGCACCAGCAAAGGCGGTCAAGCTTGACCCCGATATTCGCCGCCGCATCGGTGTTGGCAATTCAACCGGTCTTGGCATGGCACCATTCTTGATTAATCACCCATCATTGATTCACGCATGGATCAATGCGCGTGAAACCGCTTTGGCACGCGTGCGGGCGCTTGCCGCAACCGATCAGGCTGGCCTCGCCGGTTTTCTGACGATGATCGCCAAAGCTGCCAAAAACGCGGATGAATGGACAACCGACAGCCCTTATCAGCATGGCAAAACCCAATCATTGCGGCATGATCTTGTCCGGCTTGACGCGTTTGTGCGCGGCCTTGACGCTGATATCGACCAGCCTTGGGACAGCATCTATCGTTGGGGCGAGGCCAATCTCAGCCTTGAAGGCCAGGAACAGCTTGTATCGCTTCTGCTTGAAGATCACGGCGACCTGATTGACGATTTGGCAAGCGGCATGGCAGCTGATGAGGCGACGCATTTCCGTATTGATGGATCAATGCCCCTATCATTGCTGCGCCAGATGATGGATACCGCCTATAGCTGGACCAAGGGCATTGATTATGCGCAAAATGATGCGCTGGCGCGGGTCTGGTATGTGTCTGAAGAAAAGCTTGAGCCGCGGCTTGGTGAACGATTTGAAGAACCAATCGAGCCTTATGAACAACCGCTTGCCCCCGGCCGTGATGCCGTTCGGGCGATGAAGGCCATTGATCAATGGATCGAAAATCCTGCCAGATCAGGCGACGATAATGTTGCGGTGTTTTTGCTGAAACATCCAGAACACCGGCATATTGTTCGCCGCATGCAAACCGTTTTCACCCTTCCCTATGCCGAAATTCAGGACAATACGATTTCAGCAGAAATGCAGCCAATTGATTTGCTTCGCTGTAAATTGTCCTTTTTCGGCGCGTCAAAATTTGACCCGCGTTCGGATCGGTGGTTGCGAATTACAATGTATCAAGGCGCGCCCTTCCCCGATGAATTGGCAATGCTAGACCCTGATAGCCTGTTTTATCCACCGCTTGCCAGCACTGGCAGACCGGATCATGAAAGGGCATGAGCTGGTCACTTGGTGAAATCGGCGCCCTAGCCACCAAGGCTGCACGCGGAAGCGGCATGGATTGGGGGCTTGCCGACGAAGCTGGCTATGCTGTGAAATGGCTTCAACGCCGTCAATTGCCCGGTGTTGCCGCGTTATGTCGCTATTTAAGCTGGCGGCAAGCTGGTGAAATCACCAATTGGCCCGATGATACAGCGCGTGATGGTCATTATTGTCCAATTGCCACTGGCGCTGCCTATGGGGATGGAGTGTTTGGGGATGATGTGCAATTTGCCCGCGTCCGAACGCCGTTATTGCTGGTTCCCTTTATCGCGCTTCGCGCCACAAACAGCCCTGTTTGCCTATCAATGGGCAAAGCTGTTTTTGCGCTAACCCAAGATAAATTTGGATTTTCAAAAAATGATACGGCGATTTTAATGGATTCGTCAGCCTGCCAAATTTACGCCGCATCTGATGATGAATTGCCTGCGATGATCACCATCGCCAATGCCGCAATTCCCCGCGTTCCGGTAACAGCATCAGCCTGCATCACGGTTTTGAACAGCTTTGCCAAAAACACCTATGCACCAGCAACCGAGGCGTCACGCCTTGCCGGTGCTGGTGCTGGGCTGAATGATAATGATTAGGCGGCAGGGCTGTCGTCACTGACGCAACTGGATTGATTTGATCAGCCCCGATAGGCGGTACTAAACAATACCGCTGATGGTTTTGATTTCGAGGAATTCTTCAATCCCCCAAAACCCGCCTTCACGGCCAACGCCTGACTGCTTGTAGCCACCAAACGGGCTTCCGGCCGCACGCGAAGCACCATTGACCTGAATCATGCCAGCGCGCAACCTTGCCGCAACCCGCTTGGCGCGTTCTTTATCACCCGTCTGGATATAGGCCGCCAGCCCATACGGCGTGTCATTGGCAAGGGCGATGGCTTCTTCTTCGCTGTCAAACGGCATCAGCGCCAGAACAGGGCCAAAAATTTCTTCGCGGATAATCGTCATATCGGCTGTTGCATCGGCAAACACCGTTGGTTTTACAAACCAGCCGCGATTCATGCCCTCAGGACGGCCAACGCCACCAGCGACAAGCCTTGCCCCTTCATCAATGCCAGCTTGGATCATGTTTTGCACCTTGTTGAATTGTGCTTCAGATACCAAAGGCCCGATGTGATTTCCCGAATTTGACGGCAGATCAACCTTGGTGGCATTGGCTTTGGCTGCGGCGATTTCAACGGCCTGATCATAGACGCTTCTCTGAACCAGCATGCGAGTTGCCGCATTACAAGATTGGCCTGTATTATTGAAACAAAAAGCCGCGCCCATGCGAACTGCCTTATCGACATCGCAATCATCAAAAACCAGATTTGGCGATTTGCCGCCAAGTTCGAGCGAAACGGTTTTCACCGTATCTGCAGCCGCCTTGCTGATCAAAATACCGGCGCGTGTTGAGCCGGTAAAGGACACAACATCAATATCTGGATGTGATGATAAGATCGTGCCAACACCGGCACCATCGCCATTTACCATGTTAAATACACCTGCCGGAAAGCCAGCCTCATCAATCATTTCGGCAAAAAGAATGCTGGACATTGGGGCAATTTCAGACGGTTTCAGCACCATTGTGCAGCCTGCTGCCAGCGCCGCGCCAACCTTTAGAACAACCTGATTCATCGGCCAATTCCACGGGGTAATCAACGCGGCAACACCCGCCGCCTCAAAAGCAATATCTTGGCCTTCGACACCTTGCCGCAATGGCCGTTGAAATTCCATTGTGCCAAGCGCGCGGATAAATGCCTTTAAATGGCTGATGCCCGATCCGGCTTGATCACTGACCGCCATATCAATTGGCGCACCCATTTCGGTTGAAATCGTTGCGCCCATTTCATCATTACGCGCGATATAGACATCAAGCAATTTTTGCAAATAGCCAGCACGGTCAGCCGGGCTTGTCATCGACCAAGCTGGAAAGGCGGCTTTGGCTGCGGCAATTGCCGCCTCGGCATCTTTGGCACCGCCAAGCGTAATTGTGGCAAACGCATCTTCGGTGGCTGGATTCAAAACAGGAAAGCTATGCCCATCTTGTGATGGCACCCAAGATCCATTGATGTAAAATTCGGTTTTATCCAGCATAAAGCCTCCAAGATTATGGTCGTGGCCGCCACAAGCGCCGCCATTGCGTTTTTCAAAATTGATTTCTTTTGCTCAAGAGTTCTTTTGCCCAAGATTTCTTGTGCCTAAGCCAGCGCCGCAAGCCAGCACCTTGTGGCCAAATTGCACCTTGCAAACAACTCTTGTCAAGTTATTGATAACTGCGTGATATAGACTGTTTTGCTTAGGTTTTTATCTTGCCGCGCTGTGCTAGGAAAATCCCGCCAAGCACCATAAACAACGCCACAAGATGATAAAGATACATGGTTTCGGACAAGATCAGCATTGCCAAAAAAGCCGCAAAGATTGGCACCATATTCACATAAAGCCCAGCGCGGTTGGCGCCCGCCAGTTCGACGCCACGCATATAGAATGTTTGCGACAGAATTGACGGAAAGATTGCTGAATAAAACAGTAACAGGCTGCCTTTGACCCCGGGAAGCACAAGATCGCCATTCGCATATTCGGCGATCAGGAACAGGCTGCAGGTCAAAAAAGCACAAAAGGCGAAAAAACATAAAAGCAAAACCGGTGGCATTTCAAGCCGCTTTGCCAATGCAACCGTATAAGCTCCATAGCAAAGACATGCGGCAACCATCAATAAATCACCAAGATTGAAACGAAGTGCCAAAATCGTGGCAAGGCTGCCAGCACTAACCAGAACCAGAATACCGGTCAATGATGAACAAAGGCCGAAAAATTGCAGCCAGCCAATGCGGGTTCGATAAATCAGCCAGCCAAGCAACATAACAACCGCCGGAACCACCCCTTGCATAATGCCAAGATTGACCGCGGTCGTATATTGCGCCGCATAAACAAGCAGCAGGCTGAAACCAGCAAGCCCACCACCACCCATAGCAAACACCCAACGCCAGTTTTGTATGGCCAGCGGCACATAGCGCGGCAAGGCTTTGCGATAGATCACCACCAAAATAAGAAAGGCACCAAGCCAGCGCAATTGCATCAGCAAAACCGGTGAAATTTCGCCAACCGACATACGCAATGCCACCGCATGACCTGCCCAGATCAAGGTTGCCATCAGCAATACCGCATGCGCGCTGCCCCAAAAACGGCCAAGAGCCGACACGCATTGCTGTTTGATCATGACATGGCCATCAGATTAACAAAGCTTTGCCGCAAGCGCGCTAAACTCATCAAGACCAGATTCAATACGGTCAAACATATCGTCAATTTCCGCAGCGGTGATGATCAAAGGCGGGCAAAAGCCAATGATATCACCCGGCAAGGCGCGTAAAATCACCCCATGTTTCTGAATGATGGCAACCGCTTGCGCCGCAATTTTCTGGCTTGGTTCAAATTTTTCACCCGTTTGGCGATTGGCGGCAAATTCCATTGCACCAATCAGGCCAATCGCCCGCAAATTGCCGATGAAATCAAATCTGGCAAGCCGTTCAATCCGGCTTTTGAATTGCGGGGCAATGCGCCTGACATGGCCGACGATATCGCGTTCTTGCATCAATTGCTGCGCCCGCAAGGCCACCGCGGCGCAAACCGGATGCGCCGAATAGGTATAGCCATGCCCAAAAATGCCAAGCTGTTCTGCCTGCTTGGCAATTGGCGCATAGACCTTTTCTGACAGCATCACCGCCGAAATCGGCAAATAGGCCGATGACAACGCCTTGGCACAGGTCAGCATATCAGGGCGAACATCCATGGTTTGAGAACCCCACATATTGCCCGTACGGCCAAACCCGCAAATCACCTCATCAGCAACAAGCAAAACATCGTATTTTTCCAGAACAGCACGAATTTTTTCAAAATAGGTTCGTGGTGGAATAATCACCCCACCTGCCCCCATGACCGGCTCGGCAAATAGCGCACCAACGGTTTCCGGCCCTTCTTCGAGGATCAGCGTTTCAAGTTCAGCGGCACAACGGCTGGCAAAATCTTCTTCGCTTTCGCCGTCTTTCGCACCGTTATAAAAATCGGGCGCGGTTGTATGTTTGACGAAATCCAGCGGCAGGCCGAAACCATCTTGTGCATAGGCAAGCGCAGTCATGCTTGCCGCCGCCATGGTGACCCCGTGATAGCCTTTTCGACGGCTGATGATTTTGCGCTTTTCCGGCCGGCCAAGTGCCGCATTGTAATACCAGACCATTTTCATCGCAGTATCATTCGCCTCTGATCCAGATGCCGCGAAAAACACTTTGCTCATCACGCTGTCACCGCCAGCAGGCGGGGCATTGGCGATCAGGATTTCGGCAAGATCAATCGCCGGATTGACCGTTTTGCCAGCAAAGCTGTGATAGAAAGGCAGTTTTTTGAATTGCGCCATGGCCGCATCAATCAATTCAGGTTCGGAAAACCCAAGCGATGTACACCAAAGCCCGCTCATCCCCTCATAGAACTGATTGCCAGCATCATCGACAACAAAGACACCATTACCCTGTGCCATGATATGCGGCCCCGCATCGCCAAGCATTGCCGGATTGGTATAGGGATGCATATGAAAAGCAATATCGCGGCTTGCCGGTGAATTGCCAGCAAGCTGTTGTTCGGATGAAGGGCTATTTTGTGTCATTTCAAATGTCCTAAACGTCAATGATTACTGGTCACGATTACTGGCCACGATTATTGGCCAAGATTATTGGCCATGATCAGTTGCCAAAGCTAAACATGCTGGCCACCATTCACATGAATCTCCGATCCATTTAGATATTTGGCCTGATCACTGCAAAGGAAAAAAACAGTGTCGGCAACTTCATCAGCATTGCCAAATCGGCCAAGCGGAATTTGCGGAATGATTGTTGCCTCGCTGTCAGGCGACAGAATATCGGTTTTAATCTCACCCGGGGCAATGGCATTTACCCGAATGCCACGCCTGCCAAAATCAGACGCCATTTCGCGGGTCAATGCGCTAAGCGCGGCTTTCGATGTGGCATAGGCCGAGCCGGCATATTCATGCACGCGGCTTCCGGCAATCGAGGTGACATTCACAATCGAGCCATCGCCCTTGCCAAGCGAGTCGCATAGTTTTTGCGCCAGCATGATTGGGGCAAAAACATTCACCTGGTAAACATGCTGCCACAGATCAAGCGATGTTTTATGACAATCAAGGCGGCCACCATCAGGCGTTTTGGGTGAAATTGCAGCATTATTCACCAGCGCGTGAAGTGGTTTGCCATCAAGCCGTGTCAATAATTCTGCCGCGCCGCGGCTTACATCTTCCGGCGATGATAAATCAATTTGCAGATGGTCTTCTGGCCCCGCTTCCCACGGGCAATTTTCCGGAAAACCATGGCGTGAACAGGTAATGACGCGCCAACCAGCGCTGGAAAATCGCTTTACGGTTGCATGGCCAATGCCGCGGCTTGCCCCTGTTAATACCAGAATTTTTCGGTCATCCATGAATGATGAACCCCTTTTCCCTGTCCATTCCACGAAGCCGAGGTCAAACCTGAATCGGCTGCAGAAGATGACTTTGACTCTTATGTCAGCGTGACGGCAAAAATGATTAAGGTCAAATGGGCAGGCTGACTAGCTGCTGGTGATCCCGCGCAGCCGTTCAGACCGCCGCCGCAATAATTCCAAAACCGTTAACAGAATGATCGACAAGACCACCAACAGCGTGGCAACGGCGAGAATCGTTGGGCTGATCTGCTCGCGAATGCCCGACCACATCTGACGCGGAATTGTGCGCTGTTCCGGACTGGCCAGAAACAGAACTGCAACCACCTCGTCAAATGAGGTGATAAAGGCAAATAGGCCGCCCGAAATGACCCCGGGGATGATCAATGGCATCTGCACTTTGCGAAAGGTGGTAACCGCCCCCGCGCCAAGCGATTGCGATGCCCGAACAAGCGATTTGTCAAATCCAACAAGGGTTGCTGTTACGGTAATGATCACAAAGGGCGTGCCAAGAACCGCATGCGCCATGATCACGCCAAGATAAGTTTGGCTTAGATGCACCTGCGAATAGAAATAGAACATGCCAGCTGCGGTAATAATCAATGGCACAATCATCGGCGAAATCAGGATCGACATAACCAACCGGCGATAGGGCATTTCAGACCGGCTAAGGCCGATTGCCGCTAATGTTCCAAGCGCGGTTGACAAGAGCGTTGCGCAAATCCCGATGAAAAAGCTGTTGCGAATGGCTCTGATCCATTGGCCATTATTCCATGTATCGGCAAGCCATGCCCAATCAAATGGCGCATCCGGCGCCTTCATACCATTGCGCAAAATATCCTCGTACCAGCGAAGCGAATAGGCTGCGGGGTCAAAATTCAACATGCCCTTGGTAAAGCTGAAATAAGGCTCGACATTGAATGACAGCGGCAAAACCACAATGATTGGCATGATCAAAAACAGGAAGATCAATCCGCAAATGCTGCGATAAACATAGTGCCAGATATATTCACCAGTGCTGGTATAAGGAGGAAGCTTTGCCATGTTATTATCCCAGCTTCATGTTATCGATACCGATAACCTTGTCATAAGCCCAATAAAGAACCAGAACGCCCGCCAGCAAAATACCGCCAAGCGCCGCGGCAAGCGACCAGTTCAGCGATTTTTGCATGTGATAGGCAATCATATTTGAAATCAACTGACCATCCTGACCACCAACAAGCGCTGGCGTGATGTAATACCCAATTGCCAGAATGAAAACCAGCAAACCGCCAGCACCAATCCCCGGAATTGTTTGCGGCATGTAAACCTTGATAAAAGCCATTGTCGGTGTAGCGCCAAGCGAGCGTGCGGCGCGCATATATGATGGCGGAATGGTTTTCATCACTGAATAGAGCGGTAAAATCATGAATGGCAGCAAAATATGCGTCATCGCAATGATCGTACCAGTCATATTATAGATCAACGAAAAGCGTGCATCATCAGCCGTAATACCAAGGAAAACCATCAAATCATTGATCACGCCTTGCGATTGCAAAATGGCAATCCATGCTGTTGTTCGCACCAAAAGTGACGTCCAGAATGGCAGCAAAACCATGATCATCAGCAAATTAGATGTGCGCAATGGCAAGGTTGCCAGCAAATAGGCAACCGGATAGCCAAGCAAAAGGCACAAGCCCATAACCGTTGCCGAAATCAGCATGGTACGCCAGAACAGCTTTACATAAATTTGCCGGTTTTCATCTTGCCGGACAAAGCCCTGATCAACCGTATAGCGACCATCAAGCGCGGTGGCATAAAACCCGGGTGTAAGATCCTGAGACGTGATCTTCATGGCTTGCCAGACCTTGATGTTGTCCCATTTCTTATTGGCCTTGATCACGCTTTCTTTGAAAGGTGGCTTTAACTTTTTGGCCTTGCGCGCGGTTGATGTGAACAAAGACCGCGTTCCGGGATATTCTTGGTTCACACGCGTGGCAACCCGGCCGATTGTGCGATCGGCACGCGCGGTTGTCAGATCGGCAACCAACGCTTCATACATGATCTCATCCGGCTCGGTCAGCCCGTCCCAAACGGTTAATTGCTCGGTTAGATTCGGCATGTGCGATGAAAAGCGGTCGTTATAGACCCCTTGCCACATCAGCGCAAAAATTGGGATAACAAAGCTGGCCATGACAAAGGCAAACAGCGGCACCACAAGCGAGACAGCGCGAACACGGCTGCGGAATAAAGCCTGCGCCAGCTTTTTCTTTAGCGGTGTTCCATCGGCCGCGGTAATTGGCTCGAGAGGAGCTGTCTGACTATTTGCCATGGTGAAAATAAATCTCGTTAAAAAGTGACTAATGAATAACGGTCACATGGAAAGCCCATGTGACCGCTTTGATATTTGATTTTACTTTGACAACCAAGCGTTGAAACGCTCATTCAACTGGTCAGCATTATCAGCCCAGAATTCAAAGTCGTTCTGCAGGGCATTTTTAAAGTTTGCAGCAGCTGTAGGCATATGCTCTGCCATGTTGATGCTATCATCAGAATGGAAAGTACCAATACGAGCTTCAGATGATGCACGTGCTGGACCATAAGAAATCCATGATGCCTGCGCAGCAAGCTGCTCAGTCGCTGTTGAGAAAGCGACGAAATCAAGCGCTGCTTCTTTGTTCTTTGACCCTTTTGGAATCACCCAAAGGTCAAGGTCATAGATCTGACCGTCCCATACCATTTCAAATGACTGGCCTTCAGCATTTTTGGCATTGAACACACGGCCGTTCCAAGCAGTTGAAAACACAACTTCACCGTCAGCAAGAAGCTGTGGTGGCTGTGCGCCAGCTTCCCACCAGACCACATCGTCTTTGATGGTATCAAGCTTGGCAAAGGCGCGTGCAACGCCTTCTTCGGTTCCAAGAACGTCATAAACCTCGCTGACAGGAACACCATCAGCAATCAAAGCAAATTCCATGGTCACTTTTGGTGACTTACGCATGCCGCGCTTGCCCGGATATGCCTTGGTGTTGAAAAAATCAGCCATTGTGGTTGGCTTGTTCCAGTTACGTGTTTTGCTTGAGTCATAAGCGTATACAGATGACCAAACGATGTTAGCGACCGCACAATCATGCAATGTACCTGGCAAAAAGTCTTCAGTTGCCGGCGTGCCATCGGGTGAAGGTGGCAGGATTGAATGATCAATTGTCTCCAAAAGACCTTCATCACATGCGCGAATAGCGTCTGACAATTCAACGTCAACAACGTCCCATGTCACATTTCCAGACTCAACCTGTGCTTTGATTTCGGCAATACCCCCGCCGTAATCTTCCGATACAATGGCTTTGCCAGTCTTCGCCATCCAAGGCTTATGATAGGCCTCAACCTGTGACTTTGTGTATGCACCACCCCATGACACAACTGTCAAATCAGCTGCCATTGCTGCGCCGCTGACAAATGCTGATGCCCCTGCGATTGCAATTATTTTCTTTGTTAGTCCAGACATAATGTCCACTCCCTTTCGTTGTTTGTGTTTTTTCAGAGTTACACCACTCTTTTGTTTGGCCGCCGTCCGTTCATCAGACGGCAAGGCCGATCTTGACTATTCGCATAGTCAAATTGGTTCCTTAAAATCAAGCGCCCGACAATCATCGTTTTTCCAGCCGATTTGCGACAATGCTCCAATTTCCAGACCAAGCTGACCTGAAGTGTTTGGAACTTTGACGATAAACTGATCATCACCAGCCACGCTCATCCGGCACCGGATATGGTCGCCAAGATAAATTAATTCTTCGATGCGTGCGTCAAGCGAGCTTGTTCCAGCCGATTTTTTCGCGGTAACGACACAGCGTTCCGGCCGAACCGACAAGGTTGTCCGGCTGCCAACAGCGCCGACATTCACAGCAAGCGCCTTGACAACATCACCTGCATCCAGCTTGACCGTTGCAATGTTTTTGCTTACCGACTGAACCGTGCCATGCAATTGGTTATTCTCGCCGATAAATTGCGCCACAAACGCATTTTCCGGCTTTTCATAAAGCGTAACCGGATCAGCAAGCTGTTGGATAATGCCATCATCAAAAACCGCAATCCGGTTTGACATGGTCAAGGCTTCAGACTGGTCATGTGTTACATAGACAACCGTCACCCCAAGATTTTCATGAATATGCTTGATTTCATATTGCATATGTTCGCGAAGCTGTTTGTCGAGCGCACCAAGCGGTTCATCCATCAAAACCAGTTCTGGATTAAACACCAATGCCCGGGCCAGCGCAATCCGCTGCTGCTGTCCACCCGATAATTGCGCCGGTTTCCGATCGATAAAGGCAAGCATCTGAACCATGTCCAGCACTGCGCGAACTTTGTCTTCGACTTCGGCCGTTGGCATATTGCGCACTTTCAGCGGAAAAGCCAAATTTTCACCCACCGTCATATGCGGGAACAGGGCGTAATTTTGAAACACCATGCCAATGCCACGCTTATGCGGCGGAATATTATTGATCGGGCGGCCGCCTAGCTCAATATCGCCATGCGTTGCCGTTTCAAAACCGGCAAGCATCATCAGGCAGGTTGTCTTGCCTGACCCTGACGGCCCCAACATTGTTAAAAATTCGCCAGATGCGATATCTAGGTTCAGATTTTTAACGACAAGCGTTTCGCCGTCATAGCTTTTTTGGACCCCTTTGAAGCTGACGAATGGGTCGTTGGCTTGCACCATTTTATCCTACCTAGTTTTTGTTTTAATCTTAGTTTTTTGTCACGTTGCAACGCTAGCTATTTAGCGAATATTGAATCACAACAACGTGCTAACTAAAACACCGAAGGATATGTTTTGCAACACGTTCTGAACATTTAGAAAATTTTTACGCCAACTTCTATTTAGCCGACCATTTTTGCGTCAATTGCACCCTACTAGCGCCGGTTATGGTGGATTCTGCCAATTAGATTTAACAAGATTTGCGCTGCTAATGTTGTCGTGCTGCCACTATGGTCATAATCAGGTGCCACCTCGACAAGATCGACCCCAATGATGGTGCCGCGCTTGGTCAAACCATCCAGAAATTCCAGGATCTCATAATAGAAAAACCCGCCATGTGACGGCGTTCCCGTCCCCGGGGCAACCGATGGATCAAAACCGTCGATATCAATCGTCACATAATAGCGACCACCAGCGGGAATCCGGTCAAGCATGCCAGCAACACCCAATTTGCGGAATTGACGAACCGACTGAATATCAGACCCCATTTTGCGGGCATCGTCATAACCGTCCTTTGCCGTTGACGACACATTGCGAATACCAATCTGCGACAGGCCAGTCACATAGGGCTTTTCAGCAGCACGGCGCATCGGATTGCCATGTCCATATTTGACCCCATGCCGTTCGTCAACGAAATCAAGATGCGCGTCAATTTGCACAAGATGAAACGGCTCTTCATCGCGAAAGGCATTGATACAGGGAATATTGACCGAATGATCACCGCCAAGAACCACCGGCACTGCACCAGCGGCAAGAATGGCACGAACCCCCGCTTCAATATTGGCATGGCTTTTGATGGTATCCGTGTGAATGATATCGGCGTCACCAATATCAACAATCCGAACCTGATCGGCCTGAAGATATGTCACATCATCTTCATGGTCATAAGCACCCGCATGGCCGAACGAAAATAGCGTTGACGCTTCGCGGATACCGCGGGGACCAAATCTTGCACCAGCCCGAAATTGGGTGCCAAAATCAAACGGTGCGCCAAGAATGGCAAAATCAGCATCAATTGACGACCAATCAGGTTGATAGGGATATTTGCCAAAACTACATAATCCGACAAAGGGCAAATTCAAACGCCCTGTTTCATATCCATGTCCCGACATATCAAATCCCCCCATTGCCTGCGAGCTGCAAAACCAGATCGCCAAACGCTAATCCAAGCCAGTTAATTCCGCAAGCTACCAGATCATTTTACCCTTTACGAAAAGCACCACTTTAGCGCAAGGTTGAGGCGGTAAGGCATTGCGCTTCACGATTGGTTACGCTGGCCTGAAATAAGACAAAAGACACGGAGTAAAACGCATGCCGCTTGACCAACAGATATTTGCCAAATGCAAGATCGTAAAGGCCGTTGCCAATCGTGGGCATCAACCATCGGCCTTTCCCGAATTTGATGATAATTTGAACAGCCACAATATGGACAAGGCCTATGCCGCCATTTCGGCATGGCCGCATTATCACCCAACCCCGCTGATCTCGCTTGATAAGCTTGCCGATTTCTGCGGCGTTGCTGCGGTTTATTATAAAGACGAATCACAGCGTCTTGACCTAAAATCATTCAAAGCCCTTGGCGGTGCCTATGCTGTGGCCAATCTGGTTGCCAGTAAAAAAGTCGAAGGCATTGATCCGGCCAAAATTACCGTGACAACCGCAACAGATGGCAATCATGGTCGTTCAGTCGCATGGGGCGCGCAGCAGGCTGGCTGCCGCGCCGAAATCTATATTCACGAACATGTCAGTCAGGAACGCGCTGATGCAATGGCGGCTTTTGGTGCTAAGATCAACCGGATTACCGGCAATTATGAAGCCTCGCTTGCCGCCTGCAAAGATGACGCTGCGGCGCATGGATGGCATATTGTATCTGATACATCATGGGCCGGTTACCGCGAAATGCCGCTTGATATCATGGCAGGCTATAGCGTGATGGGGCGTGAGGCCATCGCACAAATGCAAGGTGCTGGCCCAAGCCATTGTTTCCTGCCAATCGGGGTTGGCGGCATGGCCGCTGGCATCGTTGCGCCAATTTGGCAGCATATGGGCGCCAATCTTGGCAAGATGATTGGCGTTGAATCCTATATGTCGGCCTGTTTTCTGGAAAGCATCGAAGCCCAAACACCAAGCCTTGTTGATATTCGCGAAGAAACGCTGATGGCGGGTTTGTCATGCGGCGAAATTTCCGATCTTGCTTGGCAGATTTTGCAACCAAGTCTGGATCATTGCCTGTCCATCACCGACGACGCCATCGCGCCGCTGATGGCGGGGTTTGCCGATGGCGTCTTTGGCGGCGGTACAATTGAGGCTGGCGAATGTTCAACCGCCGGTCTTGCCGCCATGGTGGCAGCCAAAAAAGATCCAGCGCTTTGGCAAAAGCTTGGCTTTGGCCCCACTTCGGTTGTGCTGTTGATCGGCACAGAAGGCGCAACCGATCCCGCGCTTTATGACCAGCTCGTAACCGAAGGTCGGCAGAAATGACAGCGCCGCAACGCGGCTTTGAGATTGCCGAATTCGCCAGCCGCTGTACCAAGGCGCAACTGGCAATGGCGGCAAGTGATATTGGCGTGCTGTTGCTAACAAGCGAAGCCGATATCCGTTATTTTACCGGCTTTATGACTCAATTCTGGCAAAGCCCGACGCGCCCTTGGTTCGTCTTAATTCCGGCAAGTGGTAAGCCGGTTGCCATCATCCCATCAATTGGCGTGCCGCTGATGCGCGATTGCTATATTGGCGATTTACAATCATGGCCTTCACCCGCCGCCGATGATGACGGCATTTCCCTTCTGATCAGCGTGATCCGCAATCATCTTGGCGCGACAGGCCGTCTTGGCATGATGATGGGGCGGGAAACCGCCATTCGTATGCCGTTTAATGACCTTCGCGCCCTGCAGGGCGGTTTGGACGGTATCGCTTTTTGCGATATGACCAATGCGATCCAGCATATCCGCATGGTTAAATCACCTGCCGAACAGGCCAAATTAACGCATATCTGCCGACTCGTTTCGGGCGTTTTTGCCAATGTGCCACAATGGGTAAAAGCTGGCATGCCGCTTGATGATTTGTTTCGCCAGTTCAAAATACAGGCGCTTACAGCCGGTGTTGATGATGTCAGCTATCTTGTTGGCAGCGCAGGTCCTGATGGCTATCAAGACATTATCGCCCCACCAAGCAGCCGCCCGCTTGCCGCAGGTGATGTATTCATGCTTGATACCGGATGCGTTTGGGATGGCTATTTCAGTGACTTTGACCGCAATTTTGCCATACATCATGCCAGTGATGAAGCCCATGAGGCGCATCACCGGCTTTATGATGCAACCCAAGCGGCGATTGATATTCTGCGGCCAGGGGTTACGGCGGCTGATCTGTTTTTTGCAATGGATGCCATATTGCGCCCCGATCAGCATAACAGCAACCAGCATGAGCAGATTAGCGCCGTCAAAACCGGTGATGATGGCGTTGGCCGCTATGGGCATGGTCTTGGCACGCAATTGACCGAACCGCCATCGCACACCGATTGGGATCAAACCGTGATTACCGCAGGCATGACGCTAACGCTTGAACCATCACTTGGCTATGGCAATGGCCTAACGATGGTCGCCGAAGAAAACCTGCTCGTTCTCGAAGATCGGGTTGTGTTATTATCAACCCGCGCCCCACGCGACCTGCCGGTCATTCCGGCTTGGTAAGGCCAAAGGAGGATATCTCATGACCGCCACTGTCACCAGATTTGAAGATCGGACAACGCCCGAATTTACCCATGTTCCATTTCGCCTTGCCCGCGCCGGCGAAACCGCCGCCCAGATGGGGCTGATCACACTTGAGGCCGATCTGACGATTGAAACCGAATTGCGTCATTTCATTGGCGATGCTACCGGCACCGATATTGGACAAGGACAGCCCCCCAGCATTCTTCACAGCCGCATTGCCTGCGATGATCAGGTGACTGTCGAAAACCTTACCGCGATGAAGGAACGTTTTGCCGATGCGCTTGCGCTTTTTCCGCCAGGTTATCATTTTGACGTTATTGGCTATGGCTGCACCTCGGCATCATTATTGATTGGCGAAGACACGGTGCAGGCCATTGTCAAATCGCATGTCGATGTTGATCATGTCACCACCCCCTTAACCGGCGCAAAGCGGGCGCTACAGGCAGTTGGCGCCAGAAACATTGGCTATCTCGCGCCTTATATCTCTGAAATATCAGAAAAAATGTGTTTTCTTCTTGAAGATAATGGATTTGAGATTGGTGCTGCCGCTACCTTTGGCGAAGGGCGTGATTCGGTTGTTGGCTGTATTCACCCACAATCAATTTTAGATGCGATTGACACGATTATCAGCAGCGCGACGATACCGCTTGATGCTATTTTCATTTCTTGTACATCGCTGAAATGCGCACCAATCATCGCCATTGCCGAAGCGCAATATGGCATTCCGGTCATATCAAGCAATTCGGCACTTGCATGGGATATGGCACGGCTTGCCCGCCTGGCCATGCCTGCAAATGAAAAAGGCTTGTTATTTCAGCAGGATTGACGAATCCACCTTGGCAAGATCGGACTGGCCGCAAAGGCCAAGGGTAAGATCAAGCTCTTTGTGAATGATTTCCAAGGTTTGACGAACGCCCGCCTGACCTTTGGCGCCAAGCCCATAAAGAAATGCCCGCCCAATCATGGTGCCTCTGGCACCAAGTGCGATGGCGCGAAGCACATCCTGCCCCGATCTGATACCGCCATCCATCCAGACCTCGGCACGATCGCCAATCGCCTCGACGATGGCTGGCAAGGCGGTGATTGACGACATCGCGCCATCAAGCTGGCGGCCACCATGGTTCGACACGACGATCGCATCAGCGCCAACATTCACCGCGGCAAGTGCATCTTCGACATCCAGAATGCCCTTGATGATCAATTTTCCGCCCCATTGTTTGCGGATCGCGGCAACATCATCCCATGACAGTGACGGGTCGAATTGGCTGACCGTCCAATCGGCAAGCGACGACATATCCTTGACGCCTTTTACATGGCCGACAATATTGCCGAATTGCCGCCGTTTCGTGCCAAGCATACCAAGACACCAAGCAGGCTTTTGCATGAGATTCAGAATGTTGCGGAAGGTTGGTTTTGGCGGCGCACTTAGGCCATTTCGAACATCTTTATGACGCTGACCCATCAATTGCAGATCAAGCGTGACCATCAAGGCCGAACAATTGGCATCGCGTGCGCGCTCGATCAAGCGCGAAACAAAATCACGGTCACGCATTACATAAAGCTGAAACCAGAAAGGCGTTGGGCTATTTTCGGCAACATCTTCGATTGAACAGATCGACATGGTCGATAAAGTGAAGGGAACGCCAAATTCGGCAGCGGCTTTGGCTGCCAGAATTTCACCATCGGCGTGCTGCATGCCAGTCAAACCAGTTGGCGCCAACGCCACCGGCATTGGCAGCTTTTGCCCAAGCATCGACATTTCCGTGGTGCGGTTACTAACATCAAGCGCAACCCGCTGGCGAAATTTGATCGCGGCAAGATCGCTTTCATTGGCACGATAGGTCGATTCAGTCCATGACCCGCTATCGGCGTAATCATAAAACATCCGCGGCACCCGCCGCTTTGCCAATTTTTGTAAATCTTCGATACAGGCAATCGCTGTCATCACACGCCTCGTCAAATCTAACGGAAATAAAACCATGCTTTACAGCATGGCGTAGTGAATCTCAACCAATGCTTCGCGCCGTGAAAACCAAGAATAGAACCCTAGCGATATCGGCGCAGCATCGCACTCATTAAAATGACCGGCACCAGCCCCGACAGAACGATCATCAAAGCTGGCAAAGCGGCCACTTCAAGCATTTCATCCTTGGCAAATTGATAGGTATAAGTTGCCAAAGTATCGAAATTAAATGGCCGCAACAGCAAGGTCATCGGCAATTCTTTCATCACATCGACAAAAACCAGCATCATTCCTGCCAGAAACGAGCTTTTCAGCAATGGCATAATCACCCGCCGGATCGAATCCATATAGCCTTGTCCCAAGACCCGGCTGGCATTCATCATATTGGCCGGAAGCCGCCTGACACCCGAAATCATCGCGCCATACCCAACCGCCTGAAACCGAACGATATAGGCCAGAAACAAAACGCCAATGCTGGTAATCAAAATGCCCTGAAATTGCGCGCCGAAAACTGCCGCAATTGCGCGATCAAGCTGGCCGGTAAAAATCAATACACCAATCGCCAGAATCGTGCCGGGAAACGCATAACCAGTCGAGGCAAACAACGCCAGTTTCCGGGTTTTCGACCCAGCGCGGAACGTCGCCGTGACCACAATAAAGGCCGATAAAACCATGATCACCACCGCCGCAATCGCCGCGACGATCAGCGTGTTGCCAATAATGCCCCGAATGGCCAGAAAATCAGCCAGCAAATCATTGGTGGCAACAAGCCCAAGAAGCACGCCAACAGGAATGAAAAACCCAAATAACAACGGAATGATACAAACCGCCCAACAAGCCAAAATCCCTGCCTTTGTTGGCACCAGCATCGCAAGTGGCGTTTGGTTGCGGCTGCTGCTGACATATTGCTGGCGCGATCGGGCATAAAGTTCCAGCCCCAAAAGCGCCAGAATAAAGCCAAAACCCACAATCGAAATCTGCGCCGCCGCGACTAGGTTGTTCATCCCCAGCCAAACATTAAAAATGCCCAAAGTGATTGTCTCGATGGCAAAAAACTCAACCGTGCCAAAATCAGACATCACTTCCATCATAACAAGCGCAAGACCGGCCATAATCGCCGGACGCGCCAAAGGCAGGCCAACCTGCCAGAATTGCGACCGATTATGCACAAGCGCAATTTCAAACAGGCTTGCCGGTGTCAATCGAAAGGCAATCCGCGTCACCATATAGATATAGGGATATAAAACCGACGCCATGACCAAAATGGCACCACCAAGCGAGCGGATTTCAGGAAACCAGTAATCGCGCGGGCTTTGCCAGCCAAACAAGTGACGAAGCGCCGATTGAAGTGGGCCAGCATATTCAAAAAACTCGGTATAGCTATAGGCAATGATATAGGCCGGAATCGCCGCAGGCAGCAAAAGCATCCATTCCAAAATGCGGCGACCAGCAAAATCATAACGGTTGATAACCCATGCCGAACTGACGCCAAACCCGATCGCAACAACACCAACACCTGCCATCAAAATCAATGTATTGCTGATATAGCGACCAAGAACCGTGTCATAAAGATGCGACCATAGCCCGCCACTATCGCCAAATGCCGCCACAAGAACCGCCAGCACCGGTCCCAGAATCAAACCACAAAGCAGAATGACGCCGACCGACCACCGATCAACCGGCTGGCGCTGTGCGCGGGCAAAATTTGATAGAAAAGTGGCTACCATCCGACGCGGTCAATAATCATCTGCGCCTTGGGTGCCAGCGCTGCCAGCCGTTCAATCGGCAAATTATCCGGCTTGAAACGCCCCCAGCTTGCCAGCTCGCCATTCACCGAAACCGCCGGATTGACCGGATATTCGAAATTGATCTCACCATAAAGATGTTGGGCTTTTTCTTCGGTCAAAAATTCAAGAAAGGCAATGGCCGCCGCTTTGTTTTTCGCATGTTTGGCAACACCACCACCCGAAATATTCATATGATTGCCGCGATTGGACTGATTGGTAAAGACCAGTCGGATGGCTTGTGCCCATTCTTTTTGATCAGCCTTATCGCCAAATTTCATATTGCCGTAATAATAGCTATTCATAATTGCAACATCGCAAAGCCCCTGAAAAATTGCTTTGGCTTGGCTACGATCATTGCCTTGCGGTTTGCGCGCCAGATTAGCAACAACACCGCGTGCCCATGTTTCGGTTGCCGCCTCACCATGCGCCGCAATCATTGATGCCACCAAAGCGCGATTATAATCATGGCTGCCAGCACGGCTGCAGATACGGCCCTTCCATTCTGGTTTGGCCAAATCTTCAAGATCAAGAACAGCCCCTTCGGCGACGCGCGTTTTTGACGTCACCAAAATACGCGCACGTTCTGAAAACCCAAACCAACGGTTATCTTTAGACCGTAGCCGCGACGGTATATTGGCGCGCAAAATTGACGAATCAACCGGCGCCAACAAATCCAAATCGGCATATTCGGATAGCCGCGCAATATCAACGGTCAAAATCACATCAGCAGGGCTGGCTGGCCCTTCGGCTTTCAAACGCTGCGCCAATCCCTTTGACGAATAGACAACATTGGTTTCAATGCCGGTTTTGGCCGTAAAGGCGTCAAGAAATGGCTGAATTAAAACCTGCTGCCGGTGTGAATAGATATTGATCTTTTCAGCCGCAAAGCCAATTGATGTCGACGCGGTAATGGCGGTAAAAACGGCAGCCGCTAGGCAGCGGCGTGTCAGTTTTAAATTAGGAAAAGCAAAGCGTGTCATTTTCATATCCTACCGATCCAGAACGTTTCGTATATAGTAAATAATCATGCTTGACCGCCAATAAATGGCACATCTCATTTATCTATCAGTAAAAGCTTACTTGAGAATGATTATCAAACTCAAAAACTGGCCGCAAGTCTTTTTTGCGAATCATTCTCAAATGCCAATTTCATAATTTTTTCGATTGCAAATTATGCTAGCTGGGCTATCACCTGTAAGCCGTTCAGTAGCGAAGATTCAACCCCACAAATCATGAGGGCGAAGACATGGATATTATGATGGGAATGAGCACGGATGCGTTTCTAATTGCGCTTGTGCAAATTATCGCAATCGACATTGTTCTTGGTGGCGATAACGCCATCATCATCGCCCTTGCCTGCCGGAATCTACCGCCAAAACAAAAACGCCTTGGCATCATCTGGGGCACCGCTGGAGCCATTATCTTGCGGGTCATTCTGGTATTTTTCGCCAGCGCCCTTATGACAACGCCGGGTTTGCGGCTTATTGGCGGGTTGTTGCTATTGTGGATTGGGGTGAAATTGCTAACCGATCAGGCCGATCATGATCTGGATGGGAAAATTGCCGAAAAAAGCAACCTTATGGGTGCGATCCAGACGATCATTGTTGCCGATTTCGTGATGAGCCTCGACAATGCCCTAGCGATTGCCGCCGCCGCCAAAGGAAGCATGTTTCTGGTGATTTTCGGATTGGTGCTTAGCGTGCCGATCATCATTGGTGGCAGCGCTATCATTTTGCGGATCATGGAACGTTTCCCCATTATTATCACATTCGGGGCTGGCCTGCTTGGCTGGCTTGGCGGCAGCTTGATTGCCAATGACGAGATCAATGCCAACATCATGCCAGAGGCAATCCTACAGGCTCCATGGATTGCCGCGATTGCCGGTGCCGCCTTTGTGGCAGGGTTTGGCACTTTGCTGGCAAGGCGCAAGAAAACGGGCAACTAGCCGTCGCGCAACTATTTTTCAACTAACGCATGCTAATTGATTGGCATGCGGCGAAATCTTGCTAGTCTCATTCTACCGGAATCATTTTATTATGGCAGCGTTACCATGACCCAACAAAACACTCCCAAAATTGCCGTTATCGGATTTGGCGAAGCTGGATCTTGCCTATGCCAGGGCTGGGGACGAAGTGACGTTCGCGCCTTTGACATCAAACAGCTTGGCGACAGTGAGATCGCCGCTGACAAAACCCGTCAGATGCAGGAAGCGGGGGTTATCATTGGCGATGATGCGGCAAGCACGGTTCGCGAAGCCGATATGATTTTCAGCACGGTCACTGCAGATCAGGCACATGCCGCCGCGCGCGCCGTCGCCGCGGGCATCAGGCAAGGCGCCTATTTCTTTGACCTGAACAGTTGCGCCCCCTCAACCAAGCAAAAGAATGCGGCAATCATTACCGAGGCTGGCGGGCATTATGTCGATGTCGCGGTTATGGCCACCATCACCCCAAAATATCACCAGACCGCAATGTTGGTTGCGGGTGAACATGCCGAAGCAGCCATCGCATTGATGCTGGCTTTGGACATGAAGCCGGTTCATGTCCCCGGGCCAGTTGGCCGCGCCTCGACAATCAAAATGATCCGTTCGGTTCTGGTCAAGGGAATCGAAGCATTGACGGCTGAATGTTTCA
>Ga0222718_10000129_pt1 | contig 75128 bp, 67 predicted proteins | sample C33_27DmetaG_FD_165045 | JGI IMG/M metagenome (GOLD analysis project Ga0222718, IMG submission 165045) | Estuarine water microbial communities from San Francisco Bay, California, United States - C33_27D | ecosystem: Environmental > Aquatic > Marine > Unclassified | place: USA: California... | reverse complement strand
AAGGTTTAAGCCATGATTTAATTGCAATAAACCAGGAATTGTGTCCTACAGACTTATTGGAAGCAGCTCAATTATCATGGGATGAAGCCGTAGAACTTGGTACCAAAAATGGTTACAGAAACGCTCAAGCAACAGTTTTAGCCCCAACCGGTACTATTGGACTCTTAATGGACTGTGATACTACAGGAGTTGAGCCAGATTTTGCCTTAATGAAGTTTAAAAAACTTGCTGGTGGTGGTTACATGAAGATTGCCAACCAATCTATAGGTCCTGCATTGCAAGCACTTGGATATGAAGATAACCAAGTAAATGAAATTATTCAGTATGTTATTGGTTCCATGTCTCTTAAAAACTCTCCATATGTCAATAAACAATCACTTATGGACAAAGGACTTACAGAAATTGATATTGAAAAAATTGAAAATGCTCTTCCAGGAGCTTTTGAAATCCAACATGCTTTTAATGTATTTGTACTTGGTGAAGATGCATTAAAAAATCTTGGAATTGAGGAAGAGGAGTATACTTCTTTTGACTTCAATCTCTTAGAAAAGTTAGGATTTTCTAGAAATGAGATAGCGCAAGCAAATCTTGATATTTGTGGAACACAAAAAATTGAAGGAGCTCCACACCTAAAAGAGGAACATCTTGAAGTATTTGATTGTGCAAATAAGTGTGGCAAAGATGGCGAGAGATTCATTCATTATATGGGACATGTAAGAATGATGGCTGCAGCTCAACCATTTATTTCTGGAGCAATATCTAAAACAGTAAATATGCCAAATGAGGCAACTGTTCAAGATATTGAAGATTGTTATTTTGAATCTGCAAAAATAGGTGTAAAAGCTATTGCCATTTATAGAGATGGGTCTAAAGCTTCACAACCACTTTCAGCATCTTCAGATGAAGGAGATTCTGATGAAAGCGATCCAGAAGTAAATAAAATTCTTGAAGAAGAAGCAATGCTTGTTCAAGGAAACTTTGCTCCTGGCACAAGCCCTACGAGAGCTTATGCTGGTGTTAACAGACCAAGATTTTTATTACCAGAGAGAAGAGAGGGTTGGACACAAGAAGCTAGGATTGCGGGACATAAGGTGTATTTGAGAACCGGTGAATATCCTGATGGAACTTTGGGTGAAGTCTTTATTGATATTGCTAAAGAAGGAGCAACTCTTAAAGGTGTGCTTGGATGTTTTGCAATAGCTGTTTCGAAAGGTCTTCAATATGGAGTTCCACTAGAAGAGTTTGTGGATACATTTACATTCCAGACATTTGAACCAAGAGGTATGGTTGAAGGACATGAAAATATTAAAATGAGTAATTCAATCATAGACTATGTTTTTAGGGCTCTTGGTCTTGAATATTTAGATAGAACAGATATTGTTCAAGTTCCACCAACGGCACCTGTACAACCAGCAGAATCTGTAGCTGTTGAAGAGAAACTTCAACCAACAGCACCTGTACAACCAGCAGAATCTGTAGCTGTTGAAGAGAAACTTCAACCAACAGCACCTGTACAATCAGCAGAATCTGTAGCTGTTGAACAAACTGAAAATTCCGTTGCCACTGTGCAAGAGGTTCTTGGAGATATGATGGGAGATGCACCCGCTTGTCCAGATTGCGGACACATAACAATCAGAAATGGCTCTTGTTATAAGTGCTTGAATTGTGGTAATTCGTTAGGTTGTAGTTAACAATTTTAATTAATTTATCATTAGGATTTAAAAAATTACAATAGTTCTCATAAATTTAGTTAAAAAAAAGCGAAAGTATTAATTAGTAAAAATAAAAAAGTTTTATGTGTTTATCAATAACTTTCTAGAATTAAAATCTATATTTAAACATAGACCAGATATATTTGAACCCATCTATGACTTTAATTTTTTTTCCTTCTTCATAAGTCCTCGCAACATAATTTATTGGCGACTCCATGAATTCACTATTGAATTTAAAGTACTTTGCTAACAGCTCTACTTCAATACTAAATCCTTTTTCTTGTAGTTTAATATTCTTAAAATAGCTAGAGCTCATCATTTTATAGCAAGTTGCAATATCAGTAACTTCTTTGTTATAGATGATAGAGAAAGCTTTAGATAATAGTTTGTTGGCATAATAAGTTCTATAATAAATAATTTTTTTGACATCTCCAATAAAGCGAGATCCAATAACAAGATCAATTTCATTATTTTCAATTAAATTAAACATGGAAACAAGGTCTTCTGGGAAGTATTCTAAATCCGCATCATGAATTACAACGTAATCAGTATTGATGTGTTGTTGAGCTTTCATCAATGCAGCTCCTTTACCAAGGTTTTCTTCATTTTTAAAAACTTTCACATTTGAATTTTTTGTTTTAATCTCTTCAATGATTTCTTCTGAAGAGTCTGTTGAGCAATCATTTACAATTATAAACTCAGATATAATCTCTATTTTTAATAGCCTTTCAAATGATTCTTGTAAGGTTCGTTCCTCATTATATACGGGTATTATTGCCGATAATGTTGACATACTAATTCTTTACTTTCGCAACCACTAAAATATTTTTACCGATTATCCAATTACCTATAAAGTCAAGCTTATTTAATATTGGAAAAAATAGCCGATCATAAACTATTAGTAGTTTTTTATTAAAAGTTGGTTTTATCCTTAGTGTTTTAAAGACAGTCAATATTAACCAGCCCATAAAATCTTTGTACCCAGAGTATATTACGTTATATCCACAGTTCTCTAGCTTGCTATTTATTTCTTTTTTTGAATACCTTCTAAAATGGCCAACATCTATGTCCATTTGAGACCAGGCTTTCATTGAAGCTGGGAGATATAAAATAAGCAATCCGTCACTTTTAATTAACTCATGTAAATCATTAAGGGTCTCTTCATCATCCTTTATATGTTCAAGAACATTTAGAGAGGTGATAACAGGATATTGAAGCTTGATGTCTGAAAAAGAAGTAAATGTTTTTATACCTTTATCTTTAGATAGGTGAGCCGCATCTTTGTCAATTTCAAAACCGTGGCATTCATATCCTGCATTTATCATGGCTTTACAAAAAAAACCGTAGCCCGATCCAAAATCCAGTACAGGACTTTTATCTATAAATTTATAAATTAAAGCTTCAACAAATTTATTATAATTTATCAACTCTGACATAGTTTCCAAAGCAAATGTATTTTTGTTTTCTGACAATATTTTCCCTTAAATAAGTATTACTTATTAATATCGATATATCGTTCTATTATACTTTACAAGGCCAGTTTAATTTATGACATACTTAATATTTATTGCATTTTATAATTTTATATTTTTTATAGGCAGAGGAGTATTTTGCTTATTGTCTTCTATGGGATATGTGGAGATTAAAAATAAGATATTTAATCTTGAAATTTATTACCTTTACCCTTTAATAGGTCTTTTTGTAATTGGAAATCTTACAGTTTTACTAAATTTTTTTACTGCTATAACTACTCTTTTAACATTCATTATGCTTTTAGTACTAATCTTATTTAATTTAATAAAAATAAATTTTAACTATGAGAAAAAATTTTTAATCTCTAATTTAATGATTCCATTAGTCTTAAGTTTTTCTACAAATAGTGTTGGACTGCATTACGATGCCGGCTTATATCATTTACAATTTCAAAATTGGCTAAAAAGTTACAAGGTAGTGGAAAACTTAATCTTAGCTAATAGTAGGTTTGGTTATGCATCTATTTATGATTACATATCATCTAATTTTTGGTGGAAAGAAAATTTTATTTTGCTGCATTTTCAAAATTTAGTTTTTATTAGTGCTTTCGTATCAATTTTAATTCATTATTTATTTTTTCAAGAAAATCTATTTTTAAAACTTTCATCAATAAGTATTTTTTTGTATTCATTTCTTGACAATTTTGGATTTAGAGGTGGAAGAAACGGCTTTATTTATATAGAAAGTATAGGTAAGCAAGATACTGGATTTGCAATTATATTTTTTCTTGTTTTCATTTTTATTATCTACAGCATTAAATATAACTATTACAGCCTTAATGGACTATTTATAATCTCAACTTTATCCTTGTTTGCCTTTCAGCTGAGGTTGTTCGGTGTATTTATCATTGTGATGTTTGTACTTTATTTATACAAAACATCACAAAAATTTTCTATATTACAAATGATTAAAGTGACCTATCTTCAAATTACATTTGGTATTTTATGGTTAATTAAAAATATGATTACTTCTGGGTGTATTATTTTTCCAGTCTCAATTACATGTTTTGAACAATTAGTTCCAGGTATTGACAAAATCGTTTATCAGCAGAGTACTTCACTTGCCAAATACTATAGAGCATATAGTTTAGGAGATAATGTTATTATTTGGGGAAGAGATTTTTTAAATCACTCAATCAACCTACAGGTATTGATTAATTTTTTAATTTCTTATATATTGATACGATTATTTTTCAAGTTAGTTTATATCAAAACAAGAGAAAAAAATGTGACGTTATATATGTCTATCATTTTTACATTATTTGTTAACACGCTAGCTCTAATTTTTACTGGACCAGGAAATAGATTTTTTATTCCGATTTTTCTGATAGGGGTTAGTACAACTTATCTAGTTACTATTAAAAATATTTCATTCAGACGTCAATCACTTAAAAAATATTCAAAGAATTTTAGTATTCTTATTTCAATTTTATCAATAGTTTTAATACCGCGTTTATCAGATTATTTGAACTTTAATAATGGTACTAAAATCATAAATATTGAAGTTGAAAAAGTGAATTATGCCAAATTAGATGGGTATTGGGGAACAAATCCAACTAACACTTCACTTTGTTGGGAAAGAATTGATTGCCTCTATGGAAATCCTAAAATACTTTTTAATGAAGAGAGTTTAAGTTTTGAAAGAACTAAATAAAATTTAAATACTTTAAATTTGATATTATTATCTTTAATTAGGGCGCTTAGCTCAGTCTGGCAGAGCGCTTCCCTTACAAGGAAGAAGTCACAGGTTCAAATCCTGTAGCGCCCACAAAATATTTTTGAGTGAGCGATTCTTCAAAATCTAACATATACAAAGTATCTAAAAATCAATACCTTTATTTGGGATTACAGCTTAAAAACTACACTTTTTTAGATATGAAATATTGACTTTTACATTTCTCAATGTGGTTTGTTCAATATATATATCCTCACATTTAAGTATTGTTTCCAAGAGACAAGAATTTTCGTTTAATCGTGGTCTATGAAAAGTTGCTACATAAAAAGTTTCTACCTCTAAATCTTTAAGGACTGTTGTATCTGTAGTTGTATAATTCAACTTTGTAGCTGAAGGTTTATTGTCTCTGTCGTTGTAAACGAAGTTTGTAGTATCATCATCTAAATATGGCAAAATTGAAACATCTGGTCTGCATACCAACAGAAAACCTTCTGCTAGATTATTGTTAATATAATCTGCTAAATTTTTTCCAGAATATCCCCAATAATCAGTAGCCCAATTTCCACATCCATCGTATTTTTCACAGGAAAAACTTATCGAATTTTCTTCAACAAGTTCATTAAAATATACATAATTGTAGGGAGCGAGTGAAATCTGGGTACTTATTAGATAAAAAATATTTAAAACTATTACAAGATTTAGAATATTTTTTTTCTTTTTAAAATATAAAATAGTTTCAGTAAATATATATGCCATTATTGGAACCAGGAATAAATATTGTCTGAGGCCGTCATAAGCAGTTGGCCTAAAGATAATAAATAACAAATTAATTACTACTAAAAGAGTTAAACATTTTTGACTAAAGTTGCTTACATTCTTTTTAGTTATTAATAAACCAGCATAGACGAGGATTAATAAAATATAATTAAGAGGAAGTTTGTAGAAAAAAAATGTTAGTAAATAAGAATATGTCATTTCAGTAGCAACTACAAATTCTCCATTTACTAATGTAGATCCTGGCCAAGCTAACAAAAATTGATTTTGAATTGCTAATTTCAGCCAAGATATAGGCTCAATCCACATTGATGGAGTTAAAAGAATTAAAAAAGAAACACTAACAGAACCTATTTTTAGCCACGAAAGAAAATAATCTTTTAACTTATTTTTTTTTACAATTTCTGGCAAATACAATAAAATAAATAATCCGATAAAAGGAATTGCATTAATTCTTATATTCAAAAGTGAACCAAAAATAATACCAAAATATATTATTTTTTTGTTTTCAATAAGATAGGAATTTTTAAATAGAGAGGCATGTTTGTATATAAATAATAGAGAAATAAAAAAATGTAATGCGAATGGTATATCTTTTAAATTAAATAAAGAATGTCCATTAAAAATAGGAACGAGGACTAAAAAAGAAATAAATAAAAAAGCAAATTGTTCATTCCTTTGAGATTTTATAAGTGTATAAATGAAGTACAAAAGCAGAGAAGTGTAAACAATCAGAAAAAAATGACTAAAAAAATAAAATTTATCATCATAAGAGTAAAAACTAATAAAAGAATAGTCCAATCCTTTAAATATAAATGTTGACATAAAGTGTGAAAATAAGTACGAAGGTGTTAACAATAATTGACCGTAATATTCTAAATCTGAATAATAAGATTTTGCCAATGTAAAATCAAATTTCAAGATGGCTTGAAGGGTTTGTATTATCGTTTTAGAGCCAAATCTATAACCTAATTCATCATAAGTAACACCTCCGATTTTTGAAAAATATATCTGAAGCAAGGCATAAAAAGAAAGAAAAAGTTTTATTAAATTATTATTGCTAGAAACTTTTTTCACTAATTGATATTATATATTCCTAATTAGTGATTAGAGAGAGTCACGTAAAAAGTTAGCATAAATTTTGTTAACAAGTTTTTTGATAAAGAAACTTAATATCAATAAAATTAACGAATGATCTTGGAATTTATACAAAAGCTGTTCACCTGTATATTATTTAATAATTTTTATTTTTTTAAATTTATTAGAAATGATAATAAATGAATACACTACTTTTTTTAATATTCTACAATATCGCGCACTTCTCTGGTCGCGGTCTTATCAAACTTTACAAAACTATTTTTGCTAGGGATTTTGACATAAAAAATTTTTACGTATCAAAAAATATCACTTTAGAAACTTTCTATTCGTTATTTTTTTTGTTTTTCTGTGGGAATTATTTATTTTTGTTTAATTTTTTTGCACCTATTAAATTTGCAATCCCTTCATTATTAATTTTTTTATTAATATTTTTTATCTACGGGTTTATAGATATTAAAAGCAATAAACTTAATTCATTTCAATTTATTATAAATAATGTAGTTTTTCCCTTGTTAGTTGGCATTAGCTCCTATGGTATTAGGTTTCATTATGATGCAGGTGCATATCATCTGGGTACTCAAAACTGGTTATATAATTCAAAAATCAGTTTTGGACTTGTTAATATAAACACTTTTTATTCGTACGCTAATTTAAATGAATATTTGTCTTCAGCTCTATGGGTAATAAATAATTTTCTATATTCTCATTTTTTACATTTAATATTTTTTGTTGTTTTCTATAGCTACCTTCATTCGACTATTCGACAGAATGAAAATTTTTTCTTAAGAAACGTGTCTATATTAATTCTTATTTATAGCATTATCGATAATATAGGAATAGGTGGTGGGTCCAATGGTTTTATACAAATACAAACCATTGGGAAACAAGATACCGCAGTAGGAATTTTGATATTTTTTACCTTTATTGTATTTATCAATGATTCAATAAATTCATCCTTCACAAAAAAAGGTTTTGCTTTTATTGGATTCTCATCTTTTCTTGCGTTTCAACTAAAAATTACTGCTGCATTATTGCTAATTATAATTTTGGTCTATCTTTACAATCTATTGAAAAATTCACATTCTATTTTATTCAAAGAAACAATAGCCTTACTTTTACTTTTTATTTTTTGGTCTATAAAATCATTCATTATTTCATCTTGTTTTATTTTTCCAGTTTTATCTACTTGCAATAAGAATGTTTCCTGGAGTGCTTATAGTCGCATTAAATCTGCTAAAAATGGCACAATTGAGGGTAATTATGCTTACAGGTTTGGAGATAATTTATTTCAGTGGCTTAATGAATGGATAAATATTCAATTTAGTTTTCAAATATTCTCTAATTTTCTATTTTCTTTAGTTTTTATACTTGTAATTAGAAACTTATTATTTAATAAAAAAAATATTTATAAAATACACAAAAACCATTTAATTACGAGCTTATTATTTTTATTGATTAATATATTTTTCTTCTTTACCAGTGTACCGGTGTACAGAAATGGATTTGGAATATTTTTAGCAATTGTTGCTGTGTTTGGATTGGGAACAGAGGATTTTAAAGTAAGTATAAAAATAGTACCAGTTTTTTGGTCAATATTGTTAATTTTATCAATGGCTGCATTGCCAAGAGGATATATGTATAAGGAATTTTTAAATCAACCTTCTACCTTAAATGAACTCCAGCCAAATAAAGAATTTTATCTCCATGTAAATGACACTAAATGGGTTTATTCAACAAATAATCAATGCTGGGCTTCATTAAATTGTACATCTAAAAACAGGATTATTTTAGAATACTCCTTGGGGAAATATAAAATGTTTGCCAATGGTAACAGTTAGCTTATATCAATGAAAGCTGTAGAGTTTATGATTAACCTTAGTAAAAATAAATCTAATCAAACTTATTTAAGATACAATTAAAATTTCCTTAATGTATCACTTATTATTAAATTTTCAAGCAATTCAGATTACGGAACAATATATTTATTAGATTAAAAAAATGTTTTACTTATTGTTTCTTTAAATAAAAACTAAATAGTGAATAATTTAAATTAATACTACTTTAAAATTTTTAACAGCCTATTGCTAAAGTTTAAAAAAGTAGAAGATAGAAGGATGTAAATAAATAATGATATCCTTGAATATCCATAAATTCTTAAAATAATATACACTGAGGACAACCCCAGTAAACACACCAGTATATAAAAAAAGTATCTTGAATAGTGCAAGAGATAAATTTCAATAAAAGGTTTGAATATTGAAATCAGTAAGATTGTAACACCAGCAACAAATATACTTGAAATCATGTAAGTCAAGTAAATATCAGACGAGTCAACTTTAAAAAATATTTCTAAGTCTTTAAGGAGCTGGAAAGTGTCAATATATGGACTACTTATAAAAACACCATAATTAAACAATGAAAGAATTGTAAATCTGAGAATGATAATCATTATTTATATTTTATCCTATTCTTTGCTTATTACTTTTATTTTTTTTATTGTGTTGTTAGTTTTTATAAAAAGTATAGATAAATTCTATATTGAAAGGGTTTTATGGAAAGTATACCGTTAGAAAGTGACCAAGACTGGTGGTGGTATAAGGCAAGATTAAATGTTTTAACTTACATTTTAAAAAATATTTCTTCAGATCCGCTAAAAATTTTAGAGATTGGACCTGGAAAAGGTAATAATCTAAATACTCTTTCTAAGTTTGGAAGTGTTGATGTTTTGGAAACAGATTTAAATTTTATAAAGCATATAAAGGACAGTACCTCAGTTAAAATTGGGAACTACTATAAAAATTTTAATGAAATTGAGAAAAAATATGATCTTATTATTCTTTTAGACGTAATTGAACACATTGAAAATACAAAGGTATTTATGGACGAAGTTACTAAAATACTTTTAGAAAATGGAAAAATTATAGTTAGTGTACCTGCTTATAAGTCATTGTGGAGTATTCACGACGAAAAACTCAAGCACTTCAGAAGATATACATGGAAAATGCTATATAAAGAATTAGAAAATTATACAATTTTAAAAAGACAAGGGTTTAATTGGATGTTACTTCCAGTAAGATATTTACAAATAAAATATTCAGATAATATTCACTCTACAGCAAAAAAAAGTAATTTGTTGAACAAAATTTTATATTCAATAAGTGTGGTGGAGCACTTTTTAAGAAGATTGAAAATTGATGGAAAATTTGGAATCTCACTTTTCGTAGTTGCTCAGAAAAAACCTAATCCCTATTAGTTTCAATTTCATACAACAAACGGTAATACTCTCCTACTGGACCAATATCATTTTTTGAGATTTTATATTCTCCGGAAATAGTTTCTCTTTGAAGAATGTATTTTTTACTTGGATCATCTTTCCAATCAATAGTCTCGAATAGCTCTATTTGTAAAATTAGATTAATTGATAGGGTTAAAATTAAAATAGTTGAAAAAATAAATATTGTTAATTTTTTCAAATTAGCGAAATGTAAATTGATAGCCTCAAAAATTAATAAAATTATTGGAATAAAAAAAGGAAAAACTGTTCTTAATAATGGGAAAGGTTTCCCGAAAATAAAAGGCACTGCGTAGATTGAAAAAATTGTTAGATATGAAGTGTAGAAAAAAGACTTGTAATGACTTGTAAGTTTATTAAATTTCAAAATTGGGAGTATAAATAAAAGATTAATAAAAATACTAAAGTAAATATTTTTATTTAGATATATAGATGTGAAGCCAAAACTTCCAATTAACAAATCATTCAAAGTTAAGTTATTTATACCGTAAAGAGGTTTTCCTGGAGATGTTATATTAAATAGAATATATGAATTAACAATTGTTACTCCAATTACTAATAAATTGATAAAGATTGACTTAACTTTATCTAAATCTGTAAAAATTTTTTTTATGTTTATTATCCAAAAACTTATTAACAGAAGAACTGTGATGTGATAGCTAAATGAAGCAATTGAAAGAAGGATAATTGGAATTAAAATTTCATTACCTTTACTTGTTAAAAAGATATAAGAAGAGATGAAGATTAAAAAAACGCTAATCCCATAGCCTCTTCCAATTGAAAAAAAATCTAAAATATATGGATTTGATAGAAGTAAAACATAACCTACTGTTTTGTAATTGCTTCTTTTTAAAAATTTATATATGAATAAAATATATAATATACCACTTAATAAATTTGGTAGTCTGAGAAAGAACTCAGAGTATCCTAATTTTGTAGTTAAAGCTATAAGGAAACTATTAAGTATGTGGTTATTTGCAATACCAATATTAAATACATCATCTGTGTACACATAATTTAGAAAAGTATATGCCTCATCGTAGGTTAATTCAACATTAATAACTTTAAATACCAAAAAAGATATATATGTTACTATCAGTGTGTATTCAAGAATTTTATTTATTTTTAAAATTAAGGGTGTCTTTTTTTCTAAAATCTAAATCAACCTGCTTCTTATACTTCTAAAAATATTTCCGTGTAATTCACTTCTTAGCCCAAAAGCATTATAGCCAAATTGACTTTCATCTAAATTAAAAATTTTATCTTTTATATATTTTGGATGTTCATTTATGTTTATTGTTTTTAAATGCTTTGCATACCTTCCTTTTACCATGGTAATCCAAGTATCGTATGCTTTCTCAAGATCTTGTCCTTCTTCACTTCCCCAATTGTTAAAGTATCTATACCAAGCACGTGCAAATCTTGCTCTATCTTTTGCAATTACCTCTTTAGTTTTAAACATGGAATCATAATTCCAGAGCCATATATTAGAAATTGGTACATCACTTGGAAGTATTTCTTTGCCATTTATTGTAGGTAAGCATAAGTCTCCTCCACCATCTAGCTTTATGTGAGGAAAATTTTTTTTATTGTATGCAATTACAATATTTGTTTTTAATGCATATCTTTCTGGAGTAAAAAACTGCACTTTTGGAAAGGCCACTGCAGGTTTGTCAAAATTCTTAGATAAAATATTTCTTATTCCTTGAAAGTTCTTTTCATGAAAAAAATAATCTAAGTCCATTCTAATAACCCAGTCCCCAGTTGCTAACTCAAAGCTTTCATTAAAAGTTTTCCCTATATAATCCCATGAAAATTCATAAGGCCAATCTTGACCGGCTCGAACAACTTCATCAGCTAGATCCTCATAGCAAGCAAGCGCCTCTTTCCAAGGATCCATTCTTTCTTCAGGGTTTGTGTAAGTTGTTGCAATTGATAATTTAAACATTTTGGAATTTTATTTATTTTACTTATAAGGATGGTAGTTAATATTTTTCTTGAAAAAGAGTTTAAAAAGTAAATACAATGCCTCAATTTTTATTTTAAAATTCATTTTAGATTGACCTAGACGTCTTTCTTCAAAAATAATAGGAACTTCTATGATTTTTAATTTAGCTTTTTCGGCTATAAAAGCTGTTTCTATTTGGAATGAATAACCGTTTGTAGTAATGCTCTTATAATCGATTACTTTTAATGATTTCTTGTTGAAAGACCTAAAACCACTTGTTAAATCGTTTATGTTTGAATTTAATAGATATTTAGCAATGAGATTCGCATATTTAGACAAAACTCTCCTTCTTCTCCCCCAGCCTATACTTCCTCCACCAGAAATGTACCTACTACCTATAACCATGTCACTATGAAATATATTTAATAGAATTTTCTGAAGATCTTTAAAAGTGTGAGAAAGATCGACATCCATCTCCACACAGTGGGAATATTTACTTTGCATAAACCAAGAAAAACCTTCTCTATATGCTGAACCAAGGCCCATTTTGTGAGATCTTTCTATCAAAAAAATTTTTTTATTGTACATAGATGCTTCTTTGACCCTTTGGGCGGTACCGTCAGGAGAGTTATCGTCAATCACCAATAGATCGAGATTTAATGCTAAAACAGATTCAATGAAGACTTCTATATTTTCAATTTCATTATAAGTAGGACTTATTATTAATAACTTATTGTCATCGACCATAAAGTAATTTTAAATTAGAAAATACTAATAACTTCCTAAAAAAATAAATATTTTTCAAGATTTTTATCGAATTTGTCTAAAGTGTAATATGACTTTACCAAATTAAGGGATTCTTGAGATATCTCTACTAATTTTTCATAATCATTATACAATCTCTCAATAGTTGTAACCCAAAGATCTAGAGTGTTATCATTTAACAAAATGACATTTTTATTGTTAACATAATTTTTATAATCCCAAAAACCAATTGTTCTAGAAGTGACGACTGGAGTGCCAACAGAAGCTGCCTGGAGACCAGCGCTTTGACCAGAAGAAACTAAGGTGTCATTTATAGGTAGCATAACTATTCTTGCTTGTTCATAATAATCTTTTACCTCTTCATCTGTTAGGTATCCAGCATTCCAATCACCAAGTATATTAGTTACATTGTTAAATTTAACATCCTCATTTTTGATCCTGTTTGTAATAAAAGTAAAAGGTATATTTACTAGTTTATTAGCAATTTCAATTACTAGATCGAAATCTCTGTGTCCATTGTTTCCAATAAATAAAACTCCTTTTTTTTCTTGAAAATTGGGTGTCGACTTAGGTTTCCAAAAATCAGTATCTATACAAAATGGCAAGCAAACAAACTTACTTTCAAATTTTATGTAATTTTCTACAGCAAACTCGTACTCACTTCTATTTGTGAAAATTAGGTAATCAACTACAGATAAAAAATAAGTAAAAATTATTTTCCTTAGGACCTTAACAATTATATTTGATCTCTTCATTGAAAAAAGTCCAGAGAGTATTACTATAAAATTTATTTTTTTAAAAATTTTCATAAATGAAATGTATAAAAATAGTGACATCCCTATTCCGTGATTGGATGTAATAATATTTTTGGAATTATATATTTGAGATAATGTATCACGACTGATTAATGCAGCCATATAAAATGTTAATTTAGAGAATTTTGCAAAAAACCTATCTAAAAATCTCAATATTTTTTTGGTTAATTTAGACGAATTTTGATTTTTAGTCTCAATAATATTTAATCTATAATCTTTTTTTAAAAAATAAGGATATCCATAAAAAAATTCCTTACCATGGTCTTGTTTTGATGATAACTTTGCATTTCTACCATTTCCAAAAACATAAGTAATATCATATTTGTAGCTTTTCATAGCTACTTAATTATAGTAAATAAAGAATAAATATTGTTAAATTGGTATACATGGAACAAAACATTTTAATTATTGGCTCAAGAGGTTTTCTGGGAAGCCATGTAAAAAATTTACTTGAAAAACAAGGCAAGTCATTTTTTGAAATTAGAGGTAAGTCGGAAGCAGATATTACAAATCTTGAAAGTTTTAAAGGTTTTGTAAAAGGTAAAAATATCACCTCAATAATAAATTGTGCTGCTTATGTTGGTGGTATATCTTTTGGTTATAAATATCAAGCAGACTTACTAAAAATAAATTCGTTAATGGCCACAAATCTTTACGATGTTGCAAATTTCTTCGGTATCAAAAATATTATTAATCCAATATCTAATTGTGCATATCCAGGAAATTTATCAGTATATGATGAAAAAGACTTCTGGGAGGGGCCACCTCATGAGTCAGTTTTTAATTATGCATTATCGAAAAGATTATTTGTTGCACTTGGAAAAAGTTTTTACGAACAATATGGCATCTCTTCATACAGTGTAGTTTTGTCAAATATGTATGGACCAGGTGATCATTTCGAGGAAGAAAGGTCTCATGCTCTTGGTGCATTAATTAAGAAAATACATGTAGCCAAAGTTGCAAATAATGATTCTGTTGAGGTTTGGGGTACTGGGAAGCCTGTCAGAGAATGGCTATATGTTGAAGACGGTGCGAAAGCTCTTGTAAAATCATTAGAGATTGCTGAAGGAAACTATCTCTTCAATATAGGTGTTAATAAAGGTTCTACAATTATTGGAATTGCAGAATTAATATCAAAACATATGAAATGGAGTGGAAGTTTTAAATTAAATGCAGATATGCCTGACGGTGTTTTGAAGAAAACAGTAAATGGAAGTTTGGGAAGTAAGCTGCTTGATTGGAGTCCGGAAATTAAACTAAATGATGGAATAAAAAAGACTGTAGAATGGTATTTGAATAACAATGAATAGTGGCATAAAAAATGAAATTATTGCCGATGGTATCCATATAGCTACAATTATCGATCCAAGCTTGTCCTCAGAAGGACTAACTTTTCTAACCGAAGATACTAATTTTATTCAGGTAGGTTTATGGAATTACAAAAAAGGAAAGCGGCTAGAAACACACTATCACAATACTTTTCTTAGAGAGTCTTTTAAAACTAATGAATCTGTTTATGTTATTCGCGGAAAAATTAAGTGTAATTTATATTTTGAAAATGGTAAATTTATATCAACTCATATTATTAATGAGGGAGAAATGATCATTCAATTTAATGGTGCTCATGAATATATTATTGAAGAGGATGCCCTGGTTGTCGAGAATAAAAATGGTCCTTACTATGGTCCCGAAAAAGACAGGACAAGAATTTGAAATATAATCAGGTTGAGCCAGACATTAGTGAAAGTGATGTTAATAGTGTGAGTGAGTATCTACGTTCTGGTGGGTGGATAACTGAACACAGTAAGACAATTGAGCTAGAAAAAGAGATATCGGATTTTGTAGGAAGAAAGTACGCCATTTCTGTACCAAACGGAACTATTGCAATATATTTGAGCTTACTGGCATTAGGACTTAAAAATAAAAGAGTTGCTGTTCCTAATTTAACAATGATAGCAACTATAAATGCAGTTTTGTGGGCTGATTTAATCCCAGTACTGATTGATGTTGACGACGATATGTGTATGTCATATGATGAGTTAGTTAAACATGAAAACCTTGATGCTGTAATCTTTGTTCCACTTAATGGTAGGGGTGGTGATGGAGAAAAAATAAATAACTGGTGTAAGGAAAATGGTATATATTTTATTGAAGATTCTGCACATGCTTTAGGATCGTCCTATGAAAATAATATGTGTGGAAAACTAGGAAATGCAAGTGTAATTTCCTTCACTCCTCATAAAATAATAACTATGGGACAAGGTGGAATGATTTTGACAGACGACAAAAAACAATACGAATTCCTTATTAATCTTAAAACATTTAATCGTTCAAAAGATAAGGTCGACTGGCATGAGGGGTTTGGGCTAAATTTTAAAATAACTGATTTACAAGCTACTTTAGGTTTGTCACAATTTAAAAGAATTAATTCATTAATTACCAATAAAAAAGAAAATTATGAAAATTATCTAAGATATATTAAAAATGATGCTGTTTCAGTTATCAAGTTCTCAAAAAACGAAGTACCCTGGTTTTACGATGTAAAATTTAATTCTCCAGAAACGAAAGAAAAATTTTCGAAGCAATTAAATGAGGCAGGTATTGAAACTAGAAATTTATACCCTGCATTAAGTAAACAAAAATATTTGAAAAAATATTGTCAAAATAAATATCCTAAATCTGAAAATTTATTTAAAAAGGTTCTGTGGTTACCCTCTTCGAATAACTTAGATCAAAAAGATATCAAATTCATATCAGAAAAGATTAATTCTTTAAATTAATATATTTATTCCGACTACACTCGCTTTTTTACTTTGTATATCCAAAATATATCTAACAGATCTTTTGCCATTGAAATAGAGTCTGAAGCTATATTCACATTTGACTCTTTATCGTGTATGTACTCAACAGGTATTTCTATAACCTGTATATTTTCTTGTTTAGCAAGAAAAAATAACTCAACATCATAAGAAAATCCGATTTTTTTAAAATTATTACAACTTTTAAATTTTTTAATATTTATAACTTTAAAACCACACTGGGTATCAGAAACTCTAATCCCTAATATAGTTTTTACCATAACAGTATAAATCTGGCCTGTTAATTTTCTTGAATAAGGTGTTTTTATGGTATTAGAATTTTTCATTTTACGTGATCCAACAAGGAAATCGCCAAGAAATTTGCCATTTTCATCTAAAAAATTTAATATATGATCAATGGAAACTGAGAAATCAGCATCTGAAATTAGTACATGATCAAAATTGGCTGAAAGAAGACCTTTTTTGACAGCTGCTCCTTTTCCAATAGTTTCGATAAAAAATAGTTTAACTTTTTCAATATTGTTACTTTGAAGATAATCATTTAGTTCCAAAGTATCTTCTTTTTTACTACCATTTAAAATAACTAGTATCTCAAAATTTAAAATATATTTATTGCAGAATTTTATTAAATATGGGATATTTTTTATTAAATTTTTTTCATCATTCTTACAAGGAATTACAATTGATAATTCATTTATTAACTTTCCCATATGTCTACTCTAATATTTTTAATTTAATAATAAATTTTTTAAGATTTTTAAATTGTAAATATGTTATTACTCCAAATATAAATTTGCATGTAAAAAAATTTTTAAGATAAAGCAACTTCTTAATAAGATCATAAACAATTATTTCCTCTTTTAAGTCTTCTTAGATTATTGCTTATAAACATAGGTAAAATTATTTGTATGTTTAAAGAAAAAATTAGAAATATTTTTTCAATTAGTATTGGTTTTGTAACTTATATCCAAATATTTGGAAGCAATTTTCTATTTTCAAAAACTTCATTTTTTTTCACTGCTGACCATCCAACTTATCTTGCAGGATATTTATCATATATAAATGATTCTTGGAAATTTCCTTTAACTTTTACAAATAATCTATTTTCAGGAAACAGCATTTCTATTATTTTTATGGACTCTATACCGCTTTATAGTACTTTATTAAAAACTATTTATAGTTTGTTTGGTTACAAGGTTTTTAACCCTTTTCCTTTTTGGTATCTTGTCTGCTACCTTCTATTTGGATACTATGCCGGAAAAATCTTAAATATAAAAATAAAAAATAACTTCGTATTTGCTGTCAGTTTATTACTACTTATTAATACACCCCTGATGGTTAATAGAATGGTTTGGCATGCTTCTTTATCAGCTCATTGGATCATTCTTGCCAGTATATACTATTATCTAATCAATAAAAAGAATGGTTTCAATTCATTAAATATATTTGGGTTTGTTGGCAGTCTATCAATATTTATTCACATTTATATTTTTACTATGATTGCTTCAATTTACCTAGTAACTTTATTACTAGCACTAAAGCTGAGAAAACTAAAAGACGTCTTTTATTCACTATTTATATCTAGTTCAATTTTAATTATTTATTTCATTTTTTTCTTTTCGACAGGAGACGGGGTCATAACAATGACATACGACTTTTTTAAATATGGGGCAGAGTTTAATTCCTTCTTTTGTGGGGAATTCCCTATAGATATAATTAATGAAATTTTATGGTGTTATACACCCTACACAGCATTTGGAATCGAAGGTTACGGCTATTTAGGTTTAGGTTTTATTTTTTTGTTTTCTCTTTTAATTTTTATACCCAACAAAGTATATTTATCTATAAAGTCACATTTTTTAATAAGTTTATGTTTATTTTTTATGACACTTTACTCATTTGGTAATAAGTGGAAAATAGCTCATTATCAATTTTATGAATTTCAACCATTATTTTTACACTCAAAACTACTAGAGTTGTTTAGGGCGACAGGAAGATACATATGGCCAGTTTGTTATTTTATTATGGTTTTTTTGATTTTCAGATTTGCTTCTCTCAAAAATAAGTATTTAGCAATTTTTATTATGGTTATTTCACTTAGTTTGCAGCTTTATGATATGGATAATATCTATGAAAGAAAATCTTCATTATTTAAAATAGACATCTCAACAAATCAACAAGCTGATTTTGCAAGAGAAATTTATCTTCACAGTCCTGAGGAAATTTTATATTTACTTCCTGACGAAAGATGTTCCTGGGGCGAGATTGATCACTACATTGTCGCTTTGTATTATCTAAATAACGGAGGAATGATTCAGTCAACTAGAACTGCTAGGTTAAAAATAAATCCAGAAATTTGTAAAGGATACTCTGTAGAAAGTGACATAGAAAATAATACTCCGTATCATTTTCTAATTAATGACATTGGATTAATTCAATATAGTGAGATTAAAAATAATTATAATTGCATCCCTATTGAATCTTTTGTTGAAAGCAACAGAAGACCATCATATTGTAAAAGATACACTTCACAATAATAGATGTGAAATTCTATAGGGATTTAGAAACAAGTATTAAGAATACATAATTAAGGTTGCTTTTATTTCGACTAGTCATATGATTTGTTTGTATAAATTTTAATAAAGGATATTACTTATCTTTTTATAAAACATAATTAAAACTAATTTAAAAACAATAGTGAACCAATAAGAATTTCTAAACCTAGATGAATTTACATTTTTGAATATAGCTTAAAATAATCTCAACTGATCTTAGTTTTCTAGTTACTGAGTCAACTAATTCACAAGTATATTCTCTACCAGAGTCAATAAAACCACATGTATCATAACTAAGCATTGGGCGATGTATATTCAGAATATTAAATTCTTTGTTAGAAGGTATATCTTTTAGGAAACTATCATTATTCAAAATTTTGATTTCCTTATCTAAATAACTTGAAAATGCATATGCTGGTTCACAAAGGTAAACCTTTTCAATATCTAAATTTAATGCTTTTCTTGAGAGTTCTTTTCCTGAATATGCTAAATAGTCTGTTGCCCAGTTTCCGCAGCCACCTACATGGTCACAATAAATTGTGACATCATTTTTATTTACAAATTCATTAAAGTAGGTATATTTGTATGGCCCTAAACCCATTTGTGTAAAAAATAAGTAAGTTATAACTAAAACAATGCACGTATTTTTAATTAGCTTATTTTTTATTAAAGTTATTGACTCCACTAACACAATACTAAAAAATGGTAGTAGGAATAAATACTGTCTTATTCCGTCGTATGATACTGGTAAGTAACCAATAAATAATATATTTATTACATAGATATAGAAAATTGATAGCTTGAATACCTCACTAAGTTTTTTTCTATATATATATAAAATCGTACTAGAAATTAGACCGAAGTGGAAAACTACAGGTAATCTATAAAATAACCATGTTGTCAAATAGTACGGCTCCATCTCGAGAGCATAAATAAATTTTCCATTTGTTAATGTAGCACCGGTCCACTCTAAGAAAAACTGTGTGTTTATTGTCTCTGTAATATATAGTTTGGGTTTTTGCCATGAGGAAGGTGACCCTAAAAAAAATAAAACTAAAGATCCCGAATAAAGATAAAAATAATTAATAATGTATTTAACTTTTTCATTTGATGATGTTAATAAATATACGGAACATAAACCTATGAATAAAAATCCATTTAGTCTTACTAAGAGTATTGAACTAATGAGGAATAAAATAGTTAATTTTTCTTTCAATGAGGCATTGTGTATTCCAAATCTTTTTTTCTCAATGACAAGTAGATATAGGCAAGCTAAGAATAGCTGTAATGCAAAAGGAATATCTTTAATATTAAATAGTGCCTGACCGTTAAAAGAAGGTATCAAAATTAGAAAAACAACACCCAATAAAGAATTTCTTTTATTATAAAAGTTAATGAGTAGCTTATATATAAAAAATAAACATGTGACAACGTAAAAACTGAGAACATTAAATCTAATGATATTGTTAACTTCTACTAAATTGTTTAAGTTAACACTTAAGTTGTCTTGAAGAATATATTCAAATAAATTTATGACTAATCCATTATTTGAAAGTATAAAAACAGGAATAGCAACAATGTAACCATAAAACTCATAATTGAATGCAAATTCAGAGAGAAATGGATTATTTGGTTCAATAAAAAATAGTTTAGCTTTTTCAATTATTATCTGAGAGGTAGTTACATGGTTTGGATCATCCCATACAGTCCCCCCAATAACAATAGACTTATATTGGTGAAACATGAATGAAGCCATCACAAAAGTAAAAAAAATATCTTCTATTTGAATTTTTTTATACTTCATATATATATGTTTAAATATAGCATTTAAATTTTGTTTCTTTAATATAGTATTAATGGATTATGCACCAATAGTTTGTTTTGGATTCGATAGACCAGAACATTTAAACAACATGCTGTCTACGCTTGCGGACAATAAGATTTCAGAAGAGAGTATTGTATATATTTGTATTGACGGACCTTCTGAAAATACTGATATCTCCTTACATCGAAGAACCATTGAGGTTGCAAAAAAAAATTGGCAGTTCAAATCTAAAAATCTTATTTTAAGAGATAAAAATTTAGACTGTAGAACGAATATAATTTCTACAATTTCGGAATTGTTTACTAAGCATGATAAATTAATAATTCTTGAGGATGATTTACATTTAGGTAAGTTTTTTTTGCAATATATGAATAATGCACTTAATAAATATAGTGAAAATAAAAATATCTGGCATGTAAATGGGTATACATACCCTCAGCTTAATTTTTCAAAAAAGTCAAGTGTGTCAACTTTTATTTCGCCATGGGGTTGGGGTACGTGGAAAGATCGGTGGGATATATTTACAGGTAATGATTTTGATAAGGTCAATCTAATCTCAGGTCTTGATGAAAAACAAAGGAAAATTTTTAATGTAGAAGGCTTATATGATTGGGAAAATATAATTATTAAAAATGAACTGGGAGAAATTAGTGCATGGGATGCCTATTGGTACCAAGCTGTATATTTAAATAATGGATTGACAATTTTTCCAAACAAATCACATGTAAAGAATAAAGGTTTTGATGGTACAGGTATGCATTGTTCTAATAATGATGATTGGAAAACTCCTTTGAACTCATCACAAACAAAACACTTTCCAAATCATATTTCCGTATCTAAATTGTTTAGATTAAACACATTATTGTTCTACAGATATTATAATTTTAAAAGATATTTACGATTTCATAAGTCTAAAATAGAAAGCTTTGAAAATTTCAAGAGATTTCTTCGAAAAAAAATATCCATTTAGCTTAATACAGCCTTCCCTCAGCATGGTTACCGTCATAGTAAAACAGTGGTTCATCAATGTACTGTAGATCTGTATGCTCTAATATTCTTAACCAACAGTCATAATCCTCTGCCCAGGTTACATTGTTGAAGCCATCCACTTTTTTTAGTAAATCTAAACTAACTACTACACTTGAAGTAATAACACAATTGTGAACCTTTAAGAATTCAAGTGTAAAATAACTTGGAAGTGCCTTTTTAAATTTAAATTCAGTCTTTTTATACTTCTTTTTTAAATCTTTAAAAAATTTCTGCTTATTATATAACTTGTATTTTTTATTCTCAGAATATACTCCATGGCCAAAATACCCTTCGGTAGAGGAAAAGGAAATACCATTTTTCTCCATTATTGAAATTTGCTTTTTAAGCTTGCCTGGTAGCCATAAATCGTCATCATCTAGAAAAGCAACATACTTTCCTTTTGCATGTCTTATCCCAATATTTCTTAATGATGCAATATTTGCTGGACCGTTTTCATAATTTTTTTTTCTATTAACGTCAAGGTCTATCCAATTTACGAAATTTACTTTTTTTAACTCACTTGAAGAATATAATTCATCTGTCGACCCATCATTAATAATAATCACTTCTAATTTTTCATAATCCTGGTTTTTAATACTTTGAAATGCATTCAATAAATACTTGTATCTATTGAATGTTGGAATAATAACACTGACTTTTACACTATTAAAATTCACTTGTAGATTCCTGTTTTTATTTTACCTATTAATATTCTTGATCTTAAATACCCAAAATTAATTAGTTCTCTGAATCTTAGAGTTGAAAGTAACATTAGTTTTCTATTGCTAATTAAAGTCTGTACTGAATCTAAAAATTCATTTGGATATTTTAAGTAAACATCTTTATAGAAATACAGTTTATATTTTGCGACTCTCCACCTTGTAAAGTCATTTTTTTTGGAAGTGGTAAATTGAAAACGTCTAAATCTTTTAACAACTTTTAATAAGTCAGAATCTTTTAAATGCATTTTATAAACTGCTTCACAATTCAGGTACCCGGGTATCGAGGATTTAAATAATCTAGTATCCAAATAGTTACATATATTTAGATACTCTTCCCCATACTTACTAGGAACTACAGCATGTCTATCACATATTCCGGTATAGTTCTCACCCTCTGGTATCCATATATTATCACCCATAAATTTGGGGTGTTCCATTATAAAAAATTGGTCAAAACGTGAATAAATAAAATAATCATATTTTTTTATAGTATCTAAGTAGTTTCGACGAATAATATCTTTGATCGCAAAATGAACAGAACCTGAATTATACAACCCGGTATCCAATCCTAGTTCAAATACTTTTCTCCAGTCACCAGAAAAGTTTTCATTATAATAATCAAACCAGTCTTCATATTCCTTAAATAACCACTTATAGTCTGATTTTTTATAAAGAGTTGAATTTTTATCAATTTCATTTCCTGTACAAATTGCTAAATCTGCACCAAGGGGCTTTACTAGATTTTTAAAAATAGATTTCCAGGTAGGTTCTCCACCACGAGGTAGCCCTGCTAAAATTACTAAATATTTGGTCACTTTACAATTCTAATGAATAATATGAAGTTTTATTTTTATTGCTATCATAAATTCATAATCAAATGAAAGTACTATAAACACATGTTAAAAGAAAAACCATATTCGATTTAATGAAAAAAATAAAAATTCATAATAAATTCAACTCCGTTCGAACTAAACCAGTCAATCTCAAAAAGGAAGACATATATTTATTTGAAAATGAATTTTATAAATCTTTTAAAGGTTCCTACATGCTCTTTGCTAAAAATGTTTCTATTAATTTTTTAGATTTGTCAAAGTATTTTAGGCTCATATCTTTTTCTAGACATACAAAGATGAACAAATTCAATTTTTACCAAAACTTAAAATATTTTTTTATGAAATCAAATGTAATTGAAAGTGACCAAGTTGTCGCTAAAGGTTCATGGATTCTTGATGAAAAAAGTTTTCACTATTTTCACTGGATGTGTGACGCGCTTCCTAGGCTGGTCCAAATAAAGAATTATACTGAAGAATATCCTGTATTAATCCCAGACAAATTCATGAAATATAGATTCATAAAAGAATCTTTACAAGAATTTGATGTAAACTATAAGATTTATAATGCTTCAAAAAAATTAAATGTAAGAAAATTACTCATATCCAGTCATGTTGCACCATCTGGTAATTATAAAAAGGATATAATGTTGAAAATTAACGAAGTTTTTTGTAAAAAATATAAACTTGTTAGACATTCGAAAATTTGGATTAGTAGAGAAAAGTCAAAACATAGAAAAATAATTAATGAAAGCAAAATAAAAAACATACTGGATAGATATGGATACCGTATAATTTATCCAGAAGATTTTAGTTTTAATGAACAAACAAAAATATTCAGCGAAGCAAAAGTGGTTGCTGGATTACATGGCGGGGGCCTTACTAATATAATTTATTTAAAGGAAAATTGTATTTTGTTTGAGATCCGTAGAGAGGGTGATGTTGACAATAATTGCTACTTTACACTTGCATCTGACCTAGGTTTAAAATATTACTACCTTAATTCACAAAAACTTGGAAATGATCTTTATGTTGATAATGTAAATGTAGATATAAACGATTTTGAAAGAATACTTGAAAAAATTGAAGATGAAATTATATAAATTATTAAACAATAAAAAATTTAATTCATTTTTAATGATTTATGGGATAATAATTTTTTGTGCATCAGTTTCGGGTTATATACTCAAACTATTTTCACATAATACAGTAGCAAACATCATGCCAGCAATTGCTCCTCATTTAGATATTGGCCTACCGTATTTAGACTATTGGGATGTATACCCTCCGGGAATATATTTATTCTATTATCTTTTTTATTATTTAGGAAATGATAGCTTTATTGCTTATAACCTTTTACATATATTCTTACTTGGTTTAACTATTATTCTTGCAAAAAAAATTTTTAAAATAGTTAGCGAAATTAATTTTGTATTTTACATGGCATTAAGCTATTTTCTTAGCCCTCTTTATATTTACTATCTTCTTCCAAATGAACTTCTTGGATTATTTTTTTCATTTTTTGGTTTGTATATTTACCTATATAAAGGCAGTAAATTTTATAATGTTATATTATCTAATTTCTTTTTACTTTTTGCTGCTTTTATAAAAGAAATTTTTTTTCTACCCGCACTTTGTATTATTTTATACCAACTATTAAAAAAGGAATTTAAGAATGTCATCTTTTCATTATTTGGTTTAGCTTCTGTCATTTTCATCTTGTTTGTCTATGTGACATATTTTCAAATAATTGATCAATTAATTGAGAGCTATATTTATAAATATGAATTATTTGAAATCAACAAAATGCTTACTGAAAATTTATTTTTCATTGTATTTACTGTTTGTGTACTTGCATTCTTTATTTATTCCCCAAAAAACATAAAATTCAATATAACCTCTTTCATTAAAAAAGAGTATATAGTCTATTTATACTCTGTTCTTACACTTGTGTCTTTTGTACTAATTGGTAGGGATGATGGAGGCCATTTCGATATACCAAAAATTTTTGCTCTATTCCTATTTTTAACAATCTTTTTAAATATAAGCCCTAAAAGGTATAAAATTTTGTCATTACTTGTTATTGTCTTAACTTCGGGCTATATTTTAAAGTTTCAACACGCAACATACTCGTATCTTTTAATCAATCCAGATATTAGTACAATAGAGAAGTCTTATTTCAAAAAGCTAGATTCTGAAGTTAGAGAAGAAATTACAAATGATAAAAGTAGTTTTTTATATCTATATGGATGGAATAGTACAAACTATTATTATGAATTGAAAATCAAACCTTACAGCAAGTATTGGATTATAAATCCACAGATAATGACTAAAAAACAGATAAATGAATTTAAGCAAGAAATCTTTAAAAAAGCTCCTAATGTCATTTATTATTGTGGTTTTAATCCGGACTGTCCTGCTGGTTTTGATGTAATAAAATTTGAATCAGAATATATAAATTTTAAAAAAATTATTAATGATTGTTATTCAGAAATTCGTGATAATTACTACAAACTAAATAGTCAGTCATGTGTAAATGGCCACAAAAGCTAAAAGTAGACTGGCCTTTTTTTATAGTAAGAAGAAAAAATTTTATATTTCAATCTATCTTTTTTTTTGTGACCTTTTTTTCTCACTGCAAGAATTGGATAGTTATATTGGATATCTTTTCTTAATCTAAAGTCTGTTTCATTCTCTACAGAAACACAGCCCATTTTTTTACTTAACAAACTTAAAATGCTTTGATCATGTCTGCATTCTTTAAAATTTTCAATTTGCCGAGTTTTATTATATTCATCAGTAATAAAGTTAGGATCATAGTCAATTGCTTCAAGAAAATTATTGAGTAATTCTTCTGTGTGGTCATTATTTTTAATTAATAAATGACCTGCTTCATATTGAGTACTGGTAGCAATTGGTGATTCTAAGTTAATATCAAAATAAGAGAACAGTTCTTTTGAAGTCCATTCTTTTTCAATATGATGCTTTTCAGATTCAAATCTAAAATTTCCTATAGTTTGTTCATGATTTAATAACTCGATATATTCTAAAAATCTTTTTTTACCCCTAATGTTAAAAGAAGATCCTGCATCCATATATAGTAAGAGATCATTTTTTTTTATGGTCTCAAGAGTTTGTCTAATTATGTTGATCTTCCAAAGCCAATAACCTCCTCCTCTTTTATTTGTTAATATTTTTTCGTATTTTTGAATAAAATCGTTGTCAATATCTTTAAAATCATATGAAATTGCTTTTTCGAATAACTCCGAATACTTTATTAGTGAAACCAAGTGTTTTTTTGAAATATCATATTCTGGAGATGTTCCATAAGTAATAAAATATATTTTTTGACTCACTTTTTAACTTTTTATTTGCTTAGTAAAAATCATAGGATTGAAAAAAAAATATATTTTTATAAAAATAATAAGTTTTCTAATTTACTGTTCGACAATCTAGACAAAAGTATAGTTGTATTACAATTTCGCATTGGCTGGTAATATGTTGACAGTGATCTTATTAATTAAAATTAAAAAGCAATATTTTATTTAAAAAATATGAAAGTAAGTATATTTACAACAATGACTAACCCAAGTGTTAGAAATGACCCCTGGAAGGAAGCATTAAGTTGCTATGAAGATATCGCAGATGAAATAATTATTAAAGGCGATGATTGGCCTTATGAATTTAGTTGGGAGCATATAGGAAAAACTTTTTATTCAGGATTTTTAGACTGTAGCGGGGATTGGGCAATAAAAATGGATCTTGATTATTTCTTTCATGAAAATGATATTGAAAAAATATTAATCAGTCTTGAAAAAAATAGTGAGATGCCAGCTGTAACCTTTCCTCAGTATCAATTTTTTTCACCTGAGCGATACAACATAAAAACTATGGTGTGTATTGCACTAAATAAAAAAATGTTCCCTGATATACGTTTAAATGGAGGAGGTGATTTATGTTTACCAACTCTCAATGGGAATCTTTTAAACCCATGGAAGATGCCTATTATAAATACTCCCCTATGGCAATATGACTCAGTTTTTAGGACTAAAAAGATTATTGAAAAAGATAGAGCAAGATTTGCTAGAGCTTGGTATAGGCATTTTAACGAATGGGGGGAAAGAGGTGGAGGTGAACCAGATATTGCATTTAAATACTGGTTTGAAGGTATAAAAAGAAAATATCCAAAACATACTTTCAAGGCGGCTTTAGACAGTCATCCTAAATATATAAAAGAAAAACTTTTAAAACTTAATGAAGATCAGTTTGGTCATAGTGTGTTTGGATTAAAATATGATACTTCATTTAAACTAACTGATACTATCAAGGGATATAAACTAAAAAAAACAATACAGATGAAAGCGTACTAAGTAATGGAAAGATTCAAATACCGTGTTAATAAAGCAAATTTTTTATTTGCTTTATATTTGCAAAAAATTTTAGTTAAATTATTTTATAAGAAATATCCAAATTCAAAACTAGAAAAAATAATTACCGAGAATAGAATATTTCTAGATTCTATAGATACCTTTTTAACAGAAGATGTGTATGTTTTAAACGACTATGGAATACAAGAAAGAATTTATAATCAATTAGACAACAAAATTTCAGACCTTCCAACTTACAGTGACTTTATTGTCTTTCTTATAAATAATGTATTTAAAAAAAGTATAAATTATTTAGAAATTGGTGTTTCTGTATTGAAAAATTATCTTCAGATAAACAATGGCATACAAAACTCTAATCTTATTGCTTATGATATAAATGAAATAAACCCAATATTTAAACAACTTGACTCTTTCGCAGTTAACAATAATAAATTAAATTACTTCCAAGGAAGTGTCCTTAAAAAAGAGGATGCAAATGAATTTAAAAGTAAATTTCCTGATAAATTTGATTTTATATTTTCTGACGCTCTACATACTCCTGATGCTATAAGATCTGAATATGAACTAATTATTAAAAATTCCATTGCTGGAGATTTTATAATTTATTACGATGATTTAGATTTTGTAGGCTTGGAAGAAGAATTCTTAAAAATTAAATCTGATATTTCTGTAAATTTAAATCAACAAATTTATTTTTTTACATTTTTAATTTATGGATGGATCGGAGAATATGAAAAATTACATAAAAATGGGATAATCACAAACATAAATATTGAAAAAATAATGAATAATGAAAACTTAAAAATTTATCAATTTAAAAGATTACATTAGCTCATTTTTAAATGAAAGAGTTTTAAATAGAACAATAATAAAAATTGAGTAGCTTGCTACTATTCCAAAGTTAAAACGTATTATATCTATATAATTCCAATGATTAAGAAACATAAAATACATCAAAATAACTGCTCCTTCTGGCAAAACTAATTTTTTTAAAGGAAGAAATATAAATTGAATAGAGAGTATAAAAGTAATTAGAAATCCAAGGCTATATAAGTTGAATCTTAAAGGAGGATACCAGCCAATAAAAGCCCAAAAAGAAAATAGTAAGCTAAATATTAAAAATAAATCCTTATATAAATCAAGAATTAGCTTTTCAGAATTTCTTCTTAAAAAATTTAAATTTAGAATTGAAACAAATATTGGTAGTGATAAATAAACTATAGTTTTAAGAAAGTCAGAAATATAACATTTTAAAAAAAGTGGGATCGACATACAAAAATACTCGTCAAAGTCATAGTTAAAATTAATATATTCAAAATCATCAAAGATAAATCCATAAAGCCATACAAATTGATACCAGTACTGAATACTTGAATTATAAGGAATGTAACCTTGAAACGAAATATAAAAATTCCACAATAAACTTGGAGCTATTGAAATAAATCCTATAAAAATTAATTTATAAAAATTATTAAAAATAATTTTTAATTTTTTATATTTATGAAATACTAAAAAAAATAAAGTGATCAACATTGCTGAGTTAGCTAGAGAAACAACACCTATTAAAAATGCATATAAATACATCAACTTATCATTTGTAATTTTTTTTCTTAAGAAATAAAAAGAAATGGAAAACTGTAATAAGATTAAAGATTGGTGGCTGGAGTCGAATAATCCAAATTTTATGATTGGGTTTATTAAAAATAAAACTGCTAATATATACACCAAATTAAAATTATTTTTACTAATTATCATTGGCTCTATTGTTTTTATAAAAATGAATACTGATAAAGTAACAATTAGTAAGTGGCCCAGCAGAAAGGAAATAAAATTTAAAATTAATTGATTTTGAATTATTATATTAAACAAACTGTACAAACCTTTAATATAAAGAATATAAAGTGGCCTATGTTGATATGCGTAATCAAATTCTATAATAGAAGAAAAATCTTTAATACCTACAAGGTAAGTTTCCAAATCACAACTAACAGGAATTAAATATGAAATATTGAGGATAGGGTCTTTATTTTCTATAATTTTATTGCAGTTGAAGTAATTTGAAATTTCTGGAAATAAAACGAATATAAATATATATATTAGAAAAGTAATAAATGTATTAAAACTTAATAATTTGATAAAACTTACTTTCATGGTTTAATCAATCTTAGTTCTGTATATTCATTTTCTTTAATATAGTTAATCATTGAGTAAGCCCATAACAACAATGTTGTGCCATGTAGGTCCCCAGTATTTATCCCTTTTGAAATAGTTAATCCATAGTAATAATTCTGACTTTTTTGATAAAAATATGAAAATCCACCAGTATATAACTGGTAATGTTTAGAAATCAATAACTCGATTTCATCTAAGTAATGTACAATCTCTGTTCGTTTATGTGTAGTTTCTTTAGCACACATATACAGAACATAAACAATGTCAACAATATCGCAACCGTGCGAAAATGGCTTCACTTTTAAACAAGTATCTATTAAACTTTTTGGCTCATGTACAGGAACTCCTAACCAATCAAGTCCAGTTAAAACTTTCATAGCACCATTTATCATTTCTGATTGTGAAATAACACTTTCCTTAAAGTAGCATCCCGTATTCTTATCTACTAAATTATTTGAAAAAGTAAGTAGTTGTTCTTTAAGTTTTAAATATTTTTTATCTTCAAGTTCTTGTGTTTCTAAAAATACTGATAGACCTGCAAACTGTGCTCCAGACGTCCATGGTGTTTTCCAATTTAGAGAATCTAAGTAGCTAGTAAGTTTATTAGATTCAAATACATGGCTTCTATATTTTATAGAATTCTTTGAACCAACTTGGTGCAAAGAAGAGATGGCTTGTTTTGTCTCAGCTCTTATATATTCATCTATTTCTGTTTCTTTAGATTTATAGTTTTTACCAAGAGCTCTTTTTCCTAATCTTTTTATTTCTTTATAAATGTCTATTCGATTAATTAGCTTATAATAATTTGGGTCTACAAACGACCCGTCTGGAAACTTATAGTTATTCTTTACCTGAAAACTGTTTATATAATCTAGCCAATTTTTTGATTCAATTTGACTTAATTTTTCCCACTCATTTAAAATATAAAAGCTCTTCAAAGCGAGACATGAAAATCCTAGGTCTAAAGATTGACCCTCTTTTGTAAGACCTTCTTTTGCTGGCAAGAATCCGAAAGAGTTTTCTTTTTTTAAGGATTTTATGAATGAAAGTGTCTCTTGTTTAAATTCATCATTTATTTTTATTTTCATTTTTAAAGTTTTATAAGTTAATACAATAATAGTTGTGAATAATTTTGTTTATGCATCAGATAGTAACTACAACAATCAACTCTATTATTCTATATTTAGCTTACTAGAAAATTTTATGTCACAAGTAAATATCTATGTAATACACAAAGATCCCTCAAGTTTTACAAAATATAAAAATAACCTACTTGAAAAATTTAACAACTTAAATTTAAATATATATAAGTTTGATTTTAAAGATATTGAATTTCCCAACATACAAAATAAACATGTCTCAGAGGCAACTTACTATAGGCTTTTTATAGATCAATTTATTCCTAGTGACCTTGAGTATTATATGTATCTTGATGCTGATATTATATGCATAAATAATCCAAAATTTTATCTGAATGAGTTAGTTAATGAAATGAAGAAGGAGAATTTTATAATTGGTTGTAGAACTGAAAATAATAAAATTGATGACACAAATATGATTTTTGAAAATCTTTCTATGAATTCATCAAAGTACTTTAATGCGGGAGTGATGATTGTAAATCATCAGAAGTGGCTTGAAAAAGATATTGGAAAAAAACTTCTTACAAAACTTGAAGAAATTAGAGAAGAAATAAATTACTGGGATCAAGATGTATTGAACTCATATTTTGATGGAACTTATAAAGAAATTTCACAAAATCTTAACTTTCCATTAAATTTACGTTGGCCAATTGACTGTAAAGACGTAGAGCAAAAAGGTATATTTTTGCACTACCAGAGTAATAACAAGCCATGGTCTATACGTGGGTCTTTTAATGAAGCAAGTAAATATTATCAAAATTATTCTTTGAAGATCAATAGTGGTTACCATCTTGAAAAAACAGTAAAACGTTACGATATTCTTTATCTCTTACTAAATACCTTTAAATTTAAATTTATTTATTTCCAGAAGCCATTTAATTTTTATAAAGAATCTATTAAGTTAATTTTAAAATAGTTAATACTTAAATATATATGAAAGTTTTAGTTTTTGGAAGTAATGGATTTGTAGGTAGATCAATTGTTAATAAACTTGCTTCAACTGAAAATGGTGTAAATGTAATTGCATCAACCAGAGAAGATACTAATTTATTCTCTTTAAGTGAAACTTCAGAAAAAATTAATAAAGAAAAAGCAGATGTCGTAATTATTTCAGCAGCTAGAGTTGGAGGAATATATGCTAACAATACTCAAAGATTTAAATTTATATTAGATAACCTAAAAATAAGTACTAATATTTTTGAAGCATTGTCGAACTTCCCCAAAACAAAAATTATTAATATTGGAAGTAGCTCAATTTATCCCATTGGTGCTGAAAATCCCATTAAAGAAGAAAGCTTGATGACTGGAAAGCTGGAGCCTACTAATTCACCTTATTCCATGGCTAAACTCACATCCTTGGAGCTTGGAAGGTCATTGCACGAAGAAAGAGGTCATCAAGTTTTAAATATCATGCCTACTAATTTATATGGACCAAATGATCATTTTGAAAAAATGAATAGTCATGTAATTCCAGGTTTAATTTACAAAATGCATAAAGCAGTTGTTAATCAATCTTCAAGTCTAGAAATATGGGGAAGTGGAAATCCTTTAAGAGAATTTATGCATGTTGACGATCTCTCATCAGCTATAATATTCCTTCTTAATAAAGAAACAGAATTTGATATTTTAAATATAGGAACTGGAGAAGAAGTTACTATTAAATCCTTGGCAAATGAAATTAAACAAATAACTGGATTTAATGGTGAGTTAGTTTTTAATGAAAAATTTCCAGATGGAATTCCAAGAAAGTTGTTAGATTCATCAAAGATTAATAAATTAGGTTGGTTTCCAAATATATTACTAAAAAATGGTTTAAGGGACACATACGAGTGGTACAAAAAAAATATTTAGTTTTTAGGATATTCCCATGTTGGTTTGACTAAATTTTCTTCAAGTAAAACTTTATCTCTTTTTGCTAGTTCTAAATCACTATCTGCCATCATTTTTACTAATTTTATAAAAGAAGTCTTAGGTTTCCACCCTAGGGAACTCTTAGCTTTGCTATAGTCACCAAGGAGATATTCTACCTCATTTGGCCTAAAATATTTTTCTGAAGTCAAGACGTATTCATTCCAATCTAAGTTAAAGTGATCGAATGCAACACTTAAAAAATCTTTTACTGTATAGGTTTCGCCAGTAGCTAAAACCCAGTCTTCAGGTTGATCATACTGCATCATTTTCCACATACCCTCCACATAATCTCCGGCAAAACCCCAATCACGCGATGCATCTAAATTTCCTAGTGTTAGTTTTTCTTGAATTCCTAGCACAATTCTTCCAAGAGCCCTAGTAATTTTTCTAGTTACAAAAGTCTGTCCTCTAAGAGGAGATTCATGATTGAATAAAATACCGTTAGTACAAAATAAATTATAAGACTCTCTATACATTTTTGTCATATTGTGAGCAAATACTTTTGAAGCAGCGTAAGGACTTTTAGGATTAAACGGACTATTTTCATTCAGAGACTCCCTAAGTTTTCCACCATACATTTCTGATGATGAGGCTTGATAAAACTTTATTTCTTTTTCGGAGTACCTAATTGCTTCAAGTAGTGAAAGTGATCCCAGTGTTCCAGTTTGGGTTGTGTATATAGGATTTTTAAATGAAACCATAACATGTGATTGTGCTGCAAGGTTGTATATTTCATCAGGTTGTATTGATTGAACAAGAGTATTTAATGAAGATGAATCTAACAAATCAGAATAATGTAACTGAAATTTGTCGCTATCCAAATTTTCTGATATTAAATTGTCAATTCTATAAGTATTAATACTGGAGGAACGTCTAACTGTGCCATGAACTTTATATCCTTTACTAATTAAGAATTTTGAAAGATAGCTGCCGTCCTGGCCTGTTACTCCAGTAATTAATGCTATTTTTGACATATATATTATTTTAAACTTTTTGGAAAGAAAAGAACCCAATGAAAAAATAATATAAAAAAGGAAACTGAACACCGTCCATTGTTATATCTAAAGATGAAATTAATAAAGATGGTATAACAAATGAAAATGTTGTCCTACCTAAACGAGAATTCATCAGAGTTTTTACAATTTGATAGTGCAAAATTAAGAATAATATTAAGTTTATTATTCCCCCTCTTGCAAAGACCGTAACAAAATAATTGTGTACATTCTCATTTAATCCGTCGCGTCCAAGCCTTCCAGGTGCACTTGGATCGGTCATAACAGGAATAATTTCATCATAACCGTACCCATAAAGCAGAAGGTTTTTATTGTTTAAATCTTCAAATACATCTTGCCATATGTCTAATCTCCAATTTGCTGTTGGATCTTTTGAATAAATTCTCCCATCCGAAAAATAGAGTGAAAAAAATATATCTTGTGTATTTTTCTTTTCTGCAATTTCGTTTACAACTTTAGGAAGGTTCGAAATTGAATTTACTTCTTCAACATTAATTAAATCTACTCCTATATTACTAATGCGTATTGAGGATAATGAAAAGATTATAAAACTACCCATGATTACAACTGGTATTAATGACTTTTTATCCTTGAGGTAATTAATATAGTTAATATTTTCAATTACACAAAAAAGTATCAAACCTAAAAGGGCACCTCGACTATTTATTGCAATTAATGGTAAAAAAAGAAAACATGTGAAATTTAGGTACAATAAACTTAAATTTGAATTTTTTTGGGACTGTTTTATAAAAATCGAGCAAATAATTACAACTAGTACCATATCAGCTGCTTTCATATACTGAAATTTGTCTGAGTATTTTTGAAATAAACTAATAAAGTAGTTTGGATAGTTACCAGATTGAAAAAAATATAGTATTATTGGCAAAAAAGAGAAACAATATACAATAAACTTACTTCTTTTATAAATCAAAGAAGTAAAAACGCCTAAATAAATAAATGCAATTGTCCAAACGGTTGAACTTGACTTAAATTGATACAAACTAATTTTGTCATAATTAAAAATAAGTCTTGATAGTAAAAAAAAGATTATAATTTGGTGAGCTCGCTTGAATTTTGTATTTCCAATAGAAAAAAATAAATCTGGCTTTGGATAAATGAGAAAATACATTGATAAAAATAAAGAAAAACCAATTAATAATTCCCCTAACCTAAATCCAAAAATTGATATTCCTATAAATGACCTTGTGAAGATTGCTGTGATAAACAAAAAACCAAAAATTCCAAAGTTAATTGATGGTTTAATTGAAATATTTGATTTAATATAATTTTTAATCATAAAGTAGTATTATAACTTTTAATTTTTTTTATAGATTTATACATAAATTTACCCAATACAGAACTGTTATATGTATTTTTCCTTTGATCAAATATTTCTTCTTTTTTAGTATTTAACTCATTAAACAATGATTCGTAATCTTGGCACATTTTTTCTGAAGAAAAAGGATATTTCTCAATCCTTTTTAAATATAGATCGTAATTTTTAATTATCTCATTTAATTTATCAACAAAATTATGAGAGTCGAAGCTAACTCCAAAACCATTACAATATTCTGGTATACCTCCACTATTAATATAAAGTAAAGGCAATCCACATTGTGCACCTTCTATATGATGATTACCAGATGGTTCGTTTAAAGAACCAGTAAGGTAAATATGGTTTTTCTTTAATTCTTCTGCAAGCTCAACTCCGTAGAGGGGAGTCAACACCTCTGTATTTTTAAAAGTAAATTTCTTAGGAATATTTCCAATATAAGTAAATTTAATTTTTTTACTGATAGATTCTTTACTTAATAAATCATCTAGCATTTTATAAATCTCAAATCCTTTGTTCCAATTATCCCCCCAATGATGAGTTACAATTCTAAGCTTTTTATTTTTATTCCACGGTTTATGGTTTGTGTTATTGAAAATGGTACTGTCTGCTCCTGCACGAATGACATTGTTTTTCCTTTTATCTATTCCTTGGGATGTAAATAGTTCTTCAAGCCAAGAACTCACAAATACAGTTGCATCAGCAATTGAGTTTGCCTGTATTAAATATTTATTTACATAATTTGTATTTTTTCTTTCATCACACTCATTAACACGGTGAATTACTAAAGAATCTCTTTTTACATACTTTAAATAATTTTCGACATCAATATGTGTAAAAGCTGAAGATTCTGAAGTTCTTCTAGGCTCTGTGATTAATATGAGATCTATATCATCGTCATTTAAATTATAAATAACTTGGTGGCCTTTCTTAATTAAGTAATTTGTTAAATTTATAGCAAATAAATTTCCACCACCCCATGGACCGTCTTTTATTTTTGTTCCAATACTAATTTTCATATAAATCTCTAAACATAATTTCAAATTTTTCCATTCCCTGTGGTAAAAGAAATTTTTGAACATTTTTAAATGCAAAATCTATATTTGGTTTTGCATCTTGAACATTCTCCATATTAAAGATTGAGTCTGGATGAAGAATCTCAGATGAGTACCCAACATTTGTAGAGATTATTGGGGTTTTTGTTAATGCACATTCAAAAACAGAACGTGGTCCTCCTTCTACTCTTGAGGAAACTATATATAAATCCAGTAAATTGTAAAGCTGGTTTAACGTATTAAGATCTACCATTTTAAAATATTTATAACTTACTGAATGTTTTTTAAATTTTTCTATAAGATAATTTCTTCTATTACCAGTTAAAATTACTTCAATATTCTTATTTTCTTCTAATTTTTTTAAAACTATTTCTAGGAACCTATCAGGACCTTTTGAAAGTTTTGGACTTATTAAGTCATGCCCTTCAGTATCCCTTTGAAAAGAACCGATTAAATATTTGTTTTTATCTAAACCAAATTTATTTTTTAGCTCATCTTTGTTATTGATTTGATAAAAATTGTTTTGGTTGAGCCAAAAAGGTAACACTGTTATTTTCTTATTTGTTAATTGTTGAACCTGTTTTTTAGTAATTTCTGATATGGCATGATAATGATCAACATATTTGTCCCTATCGAAAAAATCTTTCTCTTCTTTTTTGTTGAATTTATCAAAATCAATATGGTGTATAGTGCAAATTACTTTTTTATACTCAAGATGTTTTTTTTTAACACCTTTCCAAGTCCAAGGTGCAATTAACCAAACTATTTCAGCATTTTGTATTTTGCTTGTGCTAAATTCTTTATTATATTTGTGCCATTCAGTAATAAATTGATCAACTACCCAGTTTTCTTTTAAGTTATTTGTATAAACTTTCATTTTTTATTTCTTAAAAGTTGCTGAAGGTGTCATTTTCTTTTTCACACACATTGCATAATATTTTTGCTCATCTTTTTTATTTGTTGAGATGTTATTTTGGGTGTTCAATAAATACAATACCTCATTAATACTCATAAACTTATAGCCTTGATTTATTAAATCGGTAAAAAGTTTGTAATCTTGGGCATATTTAAAATTCTCATCGTAAAAGTCAGCTTTAGTTACGACGGTTTTCTTTATTAATAAAGTTCCATGTATAAATGGATTTTTAAACTTCATTAAAATTTTTTTTGGTAAATAGAAGCTTAATCCTGGAATAATTTTTTTAGTATCCATTCTTAAAGCTCTAGTAGTACAAAAATCTAAGTTTTGTTCTTGTAATTTCAAAACTTGTTTTTCAATTCTACCAGGCAAACTTTCATCATCAGCATCTTGTCTTGCAATCAAATCTCCTTCAGATTTACATAAAAGTATATTAAGAGATTTTGTAAGACCAATATTTTTCACATTTTTGTAGATTTTAATTTTAGAATCCTTTTTTTTATATCTTTCAAGAATTTTATGAGATAGGTCGCTTGATCCATCATCAATTATTAAGAACTCAATATTTTGGTATGTTTGGTTCAAAATACTTTTAATTGCTTTTTCAAGTGTTCTTTCTGAGTTGTAAACACTCATGACTACAGAAACTAGTGGTTGATTACTATTCATTCAATGCACTTTTAATATTCTGTAACAATCTGTGCTCATTTAAATATTGACTTATATACTCTTTATTTTTTTGACCAATATCTAAAATATAATTAGTATCAATTAATAAATTTAATTTTTGAACCAAATCATTATAATTAAATTGCTCAAATGAAAGCTCATAATTTTCTGGAAAAAACTCACCAATTCCACCTGTTTTAGGAAAAATGGACGGAATTGCCATTGAGGATGCTTCACATAAAAGTGTAGGCTGTCCTTCAAATAGTTTTGTTGCTGTGACAACTGCTTTAGAATTAGAAATTATTTCTAATGTCTCTGAGTTAGATAGCATTCCATAAAACTCTATATTTTCGGAACTATATTTATACTTTAACTTTTTTAAGTCAGGTCCATCCCCTATAATTTTTAGTTTAAAATCTCTTAAGTTTGATAGTTTAAATGAGTATATAAGTTCCTTTATACCTTTCTCAGCTGACACTCGTCCTGCGTATACAATGTAATTACCTTTTTTTGCATTATTTGTTTTTTTTCTAATTTCTGTAAAATTCTGATAGATGTAAATTTTATTTTTATCATGACCAAGTTGAATTAGGTGATTTTTATGAAAACCAGTTAGAACAAATAATTTGATGTTTTCATATTTAAGAATTTTATACAATTTCTTCCCATATTTAATTATGAAAAAAGATTTTAGATATGAGTTTTCAAAGTATTTATTAAAATATCTATACTTTTCCATTTTCATTCCACATGCATTACAAGTCTCATTACTAAGTATGTGCTTTTTAGAAATATATGTCCTAGTGCAGTCATAACGAAAATTGTGTAATTTTAAAATAGTTCCTATTTTTTTTGACCTTAGGAATTTAAACAAGCTTAGAGGTACCATAAACCAGGTATTATGAATATACACATAATCTGGTTTGAAACACAAAATTTCTGATTTAATTTTTTTCATATTTTTTAAATTTTTGTTGAAGAATAATGAAGAAATTAAAGCTATCATATTTTTTTCTTGATTAGAAAAGTAAATAGTTCTAAGATCAAAATGTTTTTTCAGAAATTTAATTTCGTTCTCTACAGCAACATCTTCGCCACCAAGGACTCTATATTTGTTGTGTATAACTAGTAACTTCATTCTATATATAGAATATATTAAAAAATAAATTTAGTTAGTTAGTTATCTATTAAAATCATCTTGTGAATGTATTAGTTTTTCTCACATTTGGTGTGTCTTTCAAAGATTGGGAGCAATCGGGTTTACTTAATAGAGAACTCAATTTTTACAAAAATATGAAGAAGAAGCACAAAGTAGAATTTACTTTTGTAAGTTTTGGCTATGAAGAAGATTTAGAACTTTCTGGAGAATTTAAAGTCATACCATACTATATGTATAACAAGTATCATAAAAGTAAGTTAAAAACTTTTATTCAATCTCTATTGTTTTCTTGGAAATTAGATAAATTTACAGATCAACCTCTTCTTATAAAAACTAATCAGTTGTTGGGATCTTGGATGGCTATTGTTTATAAGATAAAGAATAAAAAACCACTGATAATTCGTACAGGTTATGATCTCTTCAGGTTTTCAATATATGAAGGTAAGTCAATATTTAAGAGAATTTCATTTTATATCCTTACACAGATTTCAATATTATTTTCTGATGTTTATATAGTGACAAGCTCAAGCGATAAAAAATTCATAAATGACAAATATCTTTTTTCAAGTAATAAATTAATAGTTATTCCTAATTGGGTTAACCAAGCGAAAGCTGAAGATATAACTCCTATGAATCTGAGATATGATAATAGAATTCTGACTGTTGGTAGATTAGAGAAACAAAAGAATTTTGACAGACTTTTATACTTATTTTCTAATACAGATTACATAATAGATATTGTTGGATCTGGCAGTGAAAGAAAAAATCTAGAAAAACTTTCGTCTGATTTAAACATTGAAGTTAATTTTATGGGAAATTTAAATCATTACGAGCTTTTAGAACAATATAAAAAATACAGAATTGTAATCTCTACTTCTCTTTACGAAGGAAATTCTAAAACAACTTTAGAGGCAATGGGATACGGATGTTTAGTTATTGTTACAAATATTGAAAATAATTCTGAAATTATTTCAAATAATTTAGATGGATTGCTTCATAAATTTAATAATCTAAATGAACTTGTAAATAAAAAAATCCATAATCTAGAAGAACTAAAAAGACTTCAAAATGCTTCTATTAATAGAGTACGTATTAACAATTCACTAAAAACTATTACAGAAAAAGAGGTTGCTATTTATAAATTACTACTGAAGAAAGATTAAAAACCTATTTGTAGTTAAAAGACTTATAAAAATTACCCTTCAATATACCTATTATCATCTTTAATTATAATTTTTATATGGTTGTCAACAGTGAGGAAATCTTCAGCGTTATGAGTTGCATTTAATATAGTTAGGTTCGAATTTGCAAGTATATCAAAGATGAGATTTTTGGATTCTTTATCTAAATTTGATGTTGATTCGTCCAGCAAAAGTATGTCAATATCACCTAACAACGCCCTTATGAAAGAAATTTTTTGAAGTTGTCCTGAAGATAGTGTTTTAATAGACACTGTCTTATCAAGATGGTTCTTGTTTTCTTCATTAAATAAAGCAAAATTATCAATATATGTATTGAGGACTTTGTCTGAAACCTCCTTTGGATTTCCATAAAGAAGATTATTTCTTAATGAGCCGGTCACAATTAATGGAGTAACTCCAACATATCCATATTTGCTAGTGTAAGAGGTGATGCTACCCTTCTCGGGATACAATAATCCAGAACAAAGACCCAAAAGAGTACTTTTGCCTGAGCCATTTGGCCCAGTTATTACATTATGGGTATTTTTTTCGATTTCTAAATCAATATCTTTAAAAATATATTTATCAGAGTTGTAATATTTAAAATTTAAGTCTTTGATAGAAATAGCTTTATCCAATTTAGGATTAACTACAAAGTTACTTTTGTAATCTGAAGTTTCATTTTTTTTCAATGCGTATAACTTTTGAATTACAACATGATTATTGCTTACAAGCATAATGTTTTTATTGACTCTGCTAAATTCTTGAAATAATCTTATTAGTACTGCTATGAACTCCAAAGTGAAAATTTTTGCAAAATTAAAAAAAGCTAAAAGAATTGAAAGAAGTAACAATGTTGCAAACTGTGGAAAGCTAGTATTTAGTGTACCAACTTTTTGTGAGTTTAAGTGTGCTGCATAAAAAGTTTTGAGAACTGAGCGAAAATTATTCACCTCATCTGTTACTTTATTAAGTAATTTAATGAGAAATATGTTTTCTAATATTTTTTGCAATTGAAAATTTAAGTCACGACCTGACTCCCAATCAATATGTGCATAATTTCTTCCTTTTTTAGTAAAAAATTTTGTAGGCAAGTAAAGAAAACCTGCACCACCAACAACTATTACAAGTGTTTCTAAGTCTGAATAAATCAGATAAATAGCATATAAAGAAAGCTGTATGGTGCTAGATATAAATCCTATAAGACTATGGTAAAAAGCACCTACAGATGCCGAAAAAGAGCTGAGAAAATGAAACGCGTCTCCAATTGAATAATTACCTTTATTAAATACCTCTTTTATAAGATATACTTTTAAATTCTCTTCAATTTGAAACTTCAATTTAAATGAATTGAGTACATCTAAATACATAAATACGAATCTTGCTAAAACAACAAAAGGTAATAAATATAGATTGTTAAAAAAGAAGTCAATGATTAAATTATTATTTACTACACCATCTTGAAAAAGCGATGCAAAAATTACAATAACAATTATATCTGTTCCAAATGTTGCAAAAATTAATAAAACTGAAATTGCGATTCTAATTTTTTTATTTTTTGTTCCTGTTAATTTTGAAACGAACATTACGTCTCTAATAAAGATTCTGAGTTGAGAAATCAATTTTTTCCTTTATGGTCAACAACTTTTTGGAATGGTCTAATAATTTAGACGCATACACCAGCTTAAATTATAGTATTTTCATAAACCATAGTTTAAAAGATTATTTAATTAATCACAATTAACAGAGATTCAACCAATTTTTATAGAAATTATTGACAACTTAGGAAACTTAAAAAAATTTATTTATTCCAAATTTTTTAAATTGGAAAAAAGAGAGTTATTTTTTTCTAGGATTTTGTAAATTTTATGATATTTTTAAGTTAAAAGATAATAAGAATTAAATTATTTTAATTTAAGAAAATATTTGAAACATTAAAAAATTTAAAAATTAAAATATACCTATTGAAACAAATTAAAAACTTCCATAAACAAATACCTAAAAAAGAATACCTAAATTCATATAATTTTGCTAGAAGATCTAATAAAGTTTTTGCAGAAACCATTTCACCCAATCAATTTAAAGAATTAAATCTTTTAGATGGATCTTACGAGATATATCAGCAAAACGATAAGTATTTGACTTATCGTTTAAAAAAGATTGACATTCAAGATGGAGATATAATTTTTTGCAAAACTGATTTTATATTCGAGTTATTTTGCATTCTTTCTAGAATTTCTAAGAAAATAAACATCACACTAATTACGCATCAAGCAGCTCAACCTTCAATTGGCAAAAGTCTTTTCTTAATGAAGCCAAAGTGTATTCAAAATTGGTTTTCGATTAATGTAAACTATAACCACCCAAACCTTATACCTATTCCTCTAGGAATTTCTAATGACTATTCATCAGTGGGTCTAAAAATTGATGGTTTTAAATCAATGGTCAATAAATTAGATTTTCAAAAAGATAAACTAGCATATTTAAATTTCTCAAGTAAGAACAATTTTGAAAAACGAAAAAAGATTATAAATAGCTATGAAAATCAAACTTGGGTTCATAAAAATTTTGATACTTCCGAGTATCTTTATATGGAAGAAGTTGCTAATTCAAAATATATTTTTACACCGCCAGGATGGGGAATAGATACTCACAGGTTTTGGGAAGCTTTATACCTAGGATCTATTCCTATTGTTGAACATAGTATTAATACCTCTATGTTTAAAATATATCCAATTTTAATTTATGATACTAACAAATTAATAACTGGCAATGAACTACTAAATAAATATGAAAATTTATTTAGTAGTTTTGATTTTGATAAATTAACTGTTTCTTGGTGGTTTACTAATATAATTCAGAGTACAAACAAGTCTTCAGATAATTCTATTAGTTTAAAATACACTTTTGGCCATAAAGTGTTAAAAAGAATTTTGAAAATAAAATATAAATTTATAAAACTAATTCATGGGCAATAGAATATGTCTAAATTTCTTTAATTATAAAAAATTCATTTAAAAAGAATTAGCTTTTTAATTTTTCACAAATATCCCAAGCAATAGAAAATTTAAATCTATGCAATATAAGCAGCTGTTAGAACTTATAACGGAATTTAAATATCCCTATAAAATTAGATACTTTGGTTTTCAAGATTGGCAAAAGGCTTTTAAAGAATAAAAAACCATCAAACTGTAATCAATCTCATTTTATTTAAAAGTCATTTTTTTAAAATTTAGTCTTTATAAATTTACTTTAAATTTTTTACAGGTATCAAATCTGTGTATTTGTAGTCATTTTGTGTAAGGACATTAACTTTATTAATCTCAATATTCATTAGTTTATCTATGGTTTTTTGTAATTTATGCAGATTATCACAGTAATAAAATTTACCTTCTTTTAATTCTTCAAAGTATTCATCTTTAGCAATAGGATTTGTAAAGATTGTTTCAACATTTAAGTACAGGCCTTCATATGCACTTGAAGAATATTCAGTAATATGTAAAGCGCTATTTTTTAGCAACTCAAATATATTGTCATTAGAAGTAATCGTAACGTGGGGGTAATTAAATAATTTTTTAATTTTGACTAAATCTCTCATGGTTTGTCGTGGATGCGGTTTAACAATCCAGTTAAAATTTTTATCTTTTTTAATATAATTCATTAAAAAAGATTGTATATAAAATGTATTTTTAAAACTGAGGGGCTGTAGGGTTATTAAGATATTTTTTGTTTTATTTTCTTTTTTTGTATAGGTTTGAGCAAATTTGTAACCACTGACTACCGCTTGAAGGCCTGTTTTTTTAACACCTACATTTTCAATTCGATCTTTGCTTAACATATTCCAAGTCCAGAAATAATCCGGTAACATGTAATGGGTAATTTCCGTAACATTACCCCAGTTAGAATAAAGTGGATTATTAGGCCCCTGTTTCCCATGTTGTACATCTATAGTTTTTATATTAAACTTTTTTGACTGAATGTTTAATCCAAGTTTAAATGGTAGTGAATAGGATGAATAAAAAATCATTTTAGGTTTATCACCTAAATTATTTATAAAACTTTTTCCTTCTTGAACGTCTAGGGATTTATTTATAATCATTTTTTCTAGGTGAGTTAAATCAACTTTCTCAAAATAAGAGTTGTTAAAATCAGAAACCACATTATTAATAATATCTAAAGCTTCACTACTAAGTTTGATATTTCCAGTGTGCGGCTCAGAGGCAACTTTATAGCTTTCTATTTTTTTGTACTTTGAAATTTTTGAATTTAAGTGAATTTTTTGTGTTACAAAATTTTTTGCAAGCTCTTCAATAATAGGATCTAGGTATTTATTGACATAATAATCATGGATTTGTATATAAAAATGGTCCTCTGTAAGAAATAATATATCGTTGTAGGCATTAGTATCAAATTTTTTTTGATCTAGATTTTCATTAATGTCTTCTTTTATTGAATAATCTAAATATTTTTCTTTTACTCGTTCTGTAAGTGTTCTTTCTTTATGTCTTGAAATTAATTCAAACAAAGAAATCTTAACCAGAGGCCATATTTTATCATCACAAACACAGAGCATATCCAGTGAATATTTTTCCTCTATCTTGTTCGTTAAATTATTAAATTCTTTTAAATAGTTTTGCACAAACATATGGTAATTAAATTTTAATATTTTATGCTTTAGTCTAATCTCTTTCCTGGTGACTTAAAGTGTATAATTGTAGATATGTCTGAAATTGAAATCAAACAGGGAAGCCTAAAAAGGAAAGTTACCAACTTTAGTAAGCCATTCATAATTGCTGAAATTGGTGTTAACCACAATGGCAGTTTGAAAGTTGCAAAAAAACTTATCGACATATCAAAAAAAGTTGGTGCTGATGCTGTAAAGTTTCAAACATTTAGTAGTGAGCTACTTGTATTGGCTGACACTAAGAAAGCAAGATATCAAGAAAAAAATACTTTAAAAAAAGAAAATCAGCTTGAAATGCTTAAAGGTTTAGAACTAAGCATCAATCAACTAAAAGAGTTGCAAAAATATACAGTTAATAAGGGTTTGTTCTTTTCTACAACCCCTTACAGTTTTGAAGATATAGATAAGATTAAAATGTTAAATCTGCCATTCGTAAAGGCTGCTTCTATACATTGTAGTGAACCTATTTTCTTAGAGCAATTAAGCAAGTTAGAAATACCTGTAATCTTATCAACTGGTTTGTCCGATATGAGTTCAGTTTTAACTGCATCGAAGATTTTAAAAAAAAGATTAAACAATCGATATGTTATTTTACAGTGCACAACAAATTATCCCGTAAGTTTACAAGAAGCAAATATAAATGTTTTAGATACATTTAGGAAAGCTAATTTTACTGTTGGCTTCTCGGACCATACAGAAAATAACATAGCTTCGTTATTAGCATTGTCAAAAGGAGCTTGTGTTTTTGAGAAACATATCACACTAGATAAGAAACATCTAGGACCAGATCACTATGCTTCACTAGATGAAAAAGAGTTCAAAAATTATGTTGATAGTTTAAAAATGGGACACATGGCACTAGGTATTAAAGAAAAGAAACTAACAGATTCGGAGAAAGTAAATTTTAGTCAAATGAAAAGATCCATGTACTTAAATAAAGACTTATTAAAAGGTCATCAATTAAAACTTGAGGACATAAATTTCATGAGACCCTATAAAAAAGCATCGGAAATTAAAGATATAAACAAATTTCTAGGTAAAAAAATAAATTTAGATGTAAAAAAGTTTACACTACTCACAACAAAATTAATTAATGTCAATGATCAAACTTAGTAAAACAAATAAACAGCATATAGACCCTTTAGTATATCTTTTATTTAATGAAAAAAGAGAATACCTTAAATTTTTCACCGCTTTTAAAGATGAGTCAAATTTTATAAAGGAGATTCAAAGTAAAAAAAATATATTTTACAGTATCTTTATTCAAAGAAAAATTTCTGGATTTGTCATGCTTAGAGGAATAGACTTTCCTCAAATACGTTTTGGTATTTATCTTGAAAGCAACATGTCTGAAAAAGGGTATTCAAAAAAAATAATTAGTAATTTTCTAGACATCGCTAAAAAGAATTACAAAATAAATGAAATCTACCTTAAAGTAAATAAGAATAATTATAAAGGATTGTCTCTTTATAAAAGTATAGGTTTTGAAATTAAAGAAGTTGAAGGTAATTCATACATAATGTGTATTAATTTATGAAAAAAAAATTTTGGATATCATCTAGTTACTTTAAGGCAAAAAATATTGACGAACTGGTTATGAAGATGGATGAATTAGGTTTCAAAAGAGTCGAATTAACAGCTGGATTAGATTACGAGGAGAATATTGCAAATAAACTTATAAATTATGAAAAGGAAGGGTATGAGTTTTTAATACATAATTACTTCCCTAAACCAGTAGACGATTTTGTAATAAATCTTTCAACTGAGAACAAAGAATTAGAAAGCAAAACTTTAGATTTATGTATGAATTCAATTAAAATTGCATCAAAATTAAGAAATAAAGTTTATTCACTTCACTCCGGGTTTGCTTTTGAGATGACCACAGATCTTATAGGCAATTTGGAGAAGCAAAAATCATACCTCAGAAATCAAGAATACAATGTAGAAAAAAATTTAGAGATTATGATTAAAAACTCAAACAAAATCTTGAGGTTTGCGGATAATTTAGGAGTTTCAATTTACTTTGAAAATAACATGATTCCAAATTATAACTTTAAAGATGTTCAGAATATTCCTTACCATTTAATAGAACCTGGTGGAATCAAGAATTTTTTTGAAAGAGTTGAATATGCTAACTGTGGATTAATGCTGGATGTTTCACATGCTAAAATTGTATCAGAAATACTATCTATTAACCCTTATGAATTTTTTAATATTGATAACATTGGATATTTACAACTTTCGGAATCGGATGGTTTCAAAGATGCATCAGAAACTTTTAATGAGAAATCATGGTTTTTTGATAAGTTGTCTAACTTTGAGAAAGAGTTTTTAATCTTAGAAATTAAGGAAACTAGAATTTCTGATTTTGAGAAACTAGAAAAAATTATCCAAAAGATATGAAAAATTTAAATAACTATACAATTTCGCACAAAGCTTCTCTTTATGACGGGTTAAAAAAAATGGATCTTGGTTCAGATGGAGTACTGCTAATCCTGAATGGCAAAAAACTTATAGGTATTTTGACTGATGGAGACTATCGAAGACTTGTTATTGAAAAAGTTGATTTTAATGATTCAATTACACTACATGCCAATAAAAAATTTACTTTTTCTTATGAAGATGAAAGTATGGAGCAAAAGTTAACAAAGCTGTCAAGAAAAATTAATCACTTACCAATCATGAGTTCCAATGGAGATTTGAAAGACCTTATAACATCTAAAGATCTTCTCCATATCCCAATAAGCAATCCAAACATATCGGGAAATGAAAAGAAATATGTCCTTGATGCAATTAATTCTGGATGGATTTCAAGTCAAGGAAAATATGTTAAAGCTTTTGAAGACAGCCTTAGGGATTATTTAAACACATCTAAAAAAAACATTAATCTTACTACAACTTCAAGCGGAACAGCAGCATTAGAACTTGTGTTAAAAGCTCTGGGAATAAAAAAAGGTGATGAGGTCATCGTACCAACTGTAACTTTTGGGGCAACTGCAAGTTCTATTATCAACATTGGCGCTAGACCTGTTTTTGTAGATGTCGATTTATCAACATTTAATATTGATATTAATTTAATCAATAATGCAGTGACAAAAAAAACTAAAGCAATTATAGTGGTACACCTTTATGGGAATCCAGCAGATTTACAAAAAATAGATCAAATCTGTAAAAAGAATAACATTTTATTAATTGAAGATGCGGCTGAAGCACTAGGTTCTAAATACAAAGATGAATTTTGTGGATTATTCGGTGATGCAGGAATTTTTAGTTTTTTTGCAAATAAATTAATTACTACAGGAGAAGGAGGTGCTGCAATTTTTAAGAATACAGAACACCTAAAAGTTGCTTTAACTATAAAAAATCATGGGATGGATTCAAAAAGGAAATACTGGCATAATGTTGTTGGAAACAACTATAGATTAACCAATATTCAAGCTGCTTTAGGGCTTGCTCAAATGGAAAAAATTGATTCTTTTCTAATAAGAAGAAAAGAAATATTTGAAGTTTATCAAAAATACTTTAAAAGAAGTGACTTATTTATTACTCCAAAAATAATCAAAAATACCCAATCGTCCTTTTGGTTATATCCGATATTAAGAAAGGAGCCCCACTATGATTCTTTTGAAAATCTAGTAGAGCATTTTAGAAAATTCTCTATTGAAACTAGACCAGTTTTCCCACCACTACATTTACAACCAGCATTCAGAGAATTTAATAAAAAATCCATGGTAATTTCAGAAAAATATTTTTTGCATGGTGTGTGTTTGCCAATTTCAAATAAAATGAGTAACAAGGAAGTAGGAATAATAAAGTCATGTTTGGAAAGTTTTTTTAATGAAAATTGAGGGTTCGCCAGTTTACCCTTTAATTACTCCGTTCAAAAAGAGTGGTTCCATAGATTATAGAAGCTTGAATAATTATATTAATTATTTAACGAATTCAGGTGTTAAGGTAATAATTTCTACTGTTGGAACGAGTAGATTTAACTTACTAGACAATTCAGAAGTAGTAGAAATAAATAATAAATTTATAGAGTTTGTAAACGGTAAATCTATAACTCTTTGTGCTGGACCAATTTATGGTTCATTTGAGGTGAATAAAAAAGCACTGCAAGAGGCAATTAACTCAGGTGGAAATGGCTATTTAGCAATTTATCCAGAAAGATTTTATAGTGAGGAATCCATACAAAAATTTTATTTTGATCTTGCAGAAAAAAGCTCAATACCAATATTTATTCATCAAATGAGTTTAAGAAGTGGGTATGGTGGGACAGTAAATTATTCAAAATCCCTAATCACAAAACTAATGTCTCATGACAATATACTTGGAATGAAAGAAGAGTCACAGGATAAAAATCTATCTAACTGGATACATCAGAATTATTCCAATAATAAATTAATAATTGGTCAAGGTGGAATGTTAAATTTTATAAATGATTATGAATTTGGAGCAAAGTCATATTTAGTTGGTTTAGGTAGTTTTCTTCCTAACATTGAAGAGCAGTTTCATAAACACCTTTTAGCAAATGAAAAAAAAGAAGCAATAAATATAAAGAGGTCTTACGAGGATGAATACTTTAAAGTTGCAGTAAGTCTTGGCTGGCATGTCCAGCTTAAAGAAGTTTTGTTTTTTATGAATTTAATGAGTAATTATGAAAGGCTGCCTTTGGAGCCCTTAGAAAAGTTTAAATCTGACCAGCTTTATAATTTTCTCAAAAATCATAAGCTACTTTCTTTGGAGATAGAAAAGTTTAAATTATGAATATTGCTTTTATCCCTGCAAGAAGTGGTTCTAAGAGGTTAGTTGATAAAAATTTTACAAAAATAGGAAATCGAAACTTAATTGAGACAACAATTGATGTTGCAAAAAATTCACAAGTTTTTGATAAAATCTTACTTTCTTCAGATGACAACCGTGCTGAAAATATAGCAAGAGAAAATAAAATTGAATATATAAGAAGAGCTGAGAAATTATCAGGTGATAATACAAAGGTATGGGAAGTAGTTTACAATTATTTGTACAATCATAACCAAGTTTTTGGTAATAAAGATTTTATTGTAATGCTTTTACCGACCTCGCCGTTCAGAAAAGTAGAAAATATCACAACTGGATTGAAAATTGTTAAAAGTGAGTACTCAAATGTAGTTTCAGTTTCTGAATACAAGGCTCCAATTGAGTTTTCTATATCGACTGATGGAAACCAAAAGATAGATATAGAGCAAAATAAATTTTTATCTAGCTCACAGACTCAAACACAAACATTTAGGAATAGCTTCTATCCAAATGGTAACTTTTTTGGAGCACCTATCTCAATGTATCTCAAATTCAAAACATTTTATGCAAACCCTTTTCATGTCTTTAAAACAAACGAAATTGATTCAATAGATATTAATTCTGAGGATGATTTAAAATTTGCTCGTAAAATGTACGATATGAAAAATGAATAATAGCAGTAAATCCGTATACGTAATTGCTGAGATGGCTTCATCTCATCAAGGAGATGTTGAAGAAGTTTATAGACTCATAGATGGGGCAAAAAATGCAAATGTTGATTGCTTACAGGTTCAAATTTTTAACCTTAAAGCAAATGCATCAAGTAACTCTAAAAATTATCAAATATTACAAAATTTGGAAATTAAATATTCAGACTGGAAGAATATTATCGATTATATTGAGCAGATTAATATGGAGTACTCTGTATTTACTTATGATGAGCCTAGTTTGGATTATGTGTTGGCAAATTTTAAACCAAACATGATAAAATTTAATTCAAGTGAATTATCTAATCCTAAAATGTTAGAGAAAATTTCTAATTACCCAAATATTAAGTTAAATTTAGGCACTGGAGGATCGAGTTTTTTTGAAATTGATAGAGCGATTAACTATTTAAAACATAGAGGGTTTATTAATATTTTTCTTGCGCATGGAATACAAAACTTTCCAACAGAAATTAAGGATATCAATTTTCCTAAAATGAAAGAAATGATCAATAGATATGATGAACAAATTATATTTGCTGACCATACAGATTTTAAATCCACTAATCACAAATATATTGACTATATCGCATTAGGGATGGGTATAAAAATTTTTGAAAAACACTTCATATTACAAAATAACTCTAACTACATAGATAATGAAAGTTCATTAAACCTAGAAAATCTTGAAGAATATGTAAATAATCTTAAAATAGTAAATACCTCTCTATTGTCAAACAAGTCAATAAAAAAAAGTGAAGAGGAATATCGTAAATTTCAAAAAAAATCTACTTTTTTAGAAAAAAATATTCAAAAAGGAGAACTCATACTTCTTGAGGATGTTAGTTTCAAAAGAGACGTGGGTAATGATGAAGGAATAGATCCATTCATGTTTATTGATAAATTTCAAAACCGTAAAATTAATAAAAATAAAAAAGCTAATTCTAAGTTAAGTCTTAGTGATTTTTAATCAGAAAGTATTAATTGATGTCTTCAGTTTAGGTAAAAATTATTCTCAACTGTCATCAATAACTAATTTTGTGTTTCTTGTGGAATAAATATATTTAATTTGTACTTTTTAACTAATATTAGAGTTGAATGCTTTATAAAAATGAAGTTTATAGCTCAGAAAAAATCAAAAATAAAGAATTTATTCTTTATCACCATCTTGGTCTTGGTGATCATATAATTTGTGCAGGGTTAGTAACTTATTTAAGCAATAATTACAAAAGAATTCACCTTCCAGTTAAAAGAAGCAATATTAAAAATGTAAATTTTCTATATAGAAATAATTCAAGAATTTCTACTTTCATTGTAGACATAGAAGATGATGATATTCTTTACTATTCAAAAAAGAAAAAATTACAAATACTAAAAATCGGATTTAAAAAAAGGATGGATCCATTCAATTCTGGGTTTTATAAACAATTAAATTTATCTTATGAAATTTCGTTCAAAGACTTCGGCTACAAGAGAGATACTCTAAAAGAAGAAGAGCTCTTTAAACACTTATTAAGTAAACATAATATTCATGATAAGTACAACCTTGTGCATGCTGAAAGCTCTCTTGGAAATGCTGATCTAAGACTCAATGACAATATTCCGATTGTTCATGTCAAAAAAGATACAGATATTTACAATAACATTTTTTTATACACAAAATTGATAGAAGAAGCGACAGAAATAAATTGTATCGATAGCAGTTTTTTACATTTAGTAGAAAGATCTGAAACAAATGCAAAACTATATTTCCACAATATAAAAAATAATACAGTATTAGGCACAAATTTAGAGTTACGTAATAATTGGGAAACCATAGAATATTTATAGCTTATAATCAATACGACAGAAAATTGGAGGAAATGAAAATACAAATACCTATTTCAGTTGGAGAGTTAGTCGATAAACTGACAATTTTAGAAATTAAGCTTGAGAATGTCTCTTCAAACCAAAAACGAGGCAATTTAGAAAAAGAATATAATGAACTATTAATTGTTTTTGAACGAAATGTTGATAGTAAAATATTAAGAAAATATTATCAAGATTTATTAATAATAAATAGAAAACTGTGGAAAATAGAAGATGATATAAGAATTCTTGAAAAGAATAAATTATTTAATGAAGAATTTATTCAACTAGCAAGAAGTGTATACATAACAAACGACCAGAGGTTTGATATTAAAAACACTATAAATTCTTTAATGGGCTCAGACATTAAAGAAGAAAAATTATATGAAGACTATGAATAAATTATAAATTTCTTAAAGTAATTTGAAACAAATAAAAAGATTAGTTAATTTTAACTCATCCGAATCCTTTTTCTAACTCCTAAAGGGTTATTATGGAACTATGCAAAATAAAATAGTAGCCGTAATACCTGCTTACAATGAAGAAAATACAGTCATTGAAGTGATTGATAAAGTCTTTAATTATTGTGATTATGTTATTGTTGTTAATGATTCTTCAACAGACAATACCCAAGAGTTGCTAAATAATTACAATAATAAAAATTTAATTATTGTGGAAAATAGTAAAACACTTGGAATTGGTGGTTCGATGAAAAAAGGTATTCTAAAAGCACTTGAATTTAACCCTAAAATAATTATTAAAATTGACGCAGATGGACAGCATAAGCCTGAAGATATACCTAGGTTTATAAGAGAAATTGAAGAAAGTAACTATGACCTCATAAAAGGAAATAGATTTTTTGATGTTGAGTCACTTGTAAGAATGCCAAAAATTAAAATATTAGGAAATTTGTTTATAACCAATATACAGAAGATAGTTTCTGGAAATTATCAAATTTCAGACCCTAACAATGGATTTTTAGCAATTAGAAGTTCTAAAATTCAATTAATAAATTTAGATCAACTAAAAAATAATTATTTTTTTGAAAACTCTCTTGCAATCACATTTTATGCGCACAACTTTAAAATAGGTGAAATTGGTATTGAAACCATTTATAAAAATGAAAAAAGCAGTATCCCTATATTACTTGCTGGAATAAAGATAATTCCAGTATTTGCCATTTTTCTCTTTAAGAAAAATATTCTCACTGCCAGACTTAAACTTTCAATGAATTCAATAACTTTTTTTTTAGGAGTATTACTTTTTTTAATAAATTCTTTTTTGCAAATTCAATTGTTATGGGTTGGATTGTTGTTTTTGATAATCTTTTATATATTAACCGACGTAATAAATTTCTTTAAAAATTAACTCTTATTTTTTTAAAATATAAAATAGTGTATAAGTTGCAAGGTATAAAAGTATCAATATTGAAAAATAAGAAAATAAAGTCAAACTTTCAACTTTAGTTAAAAATAGTTGAAAATCTGAATTATCAACAGGTAAACTGAATTTATTTAAAAAATTGTTTAGTTCAGAAATTTCAAAAAAATAGAGTAGAAACCTAAAGCAAATTAATGAAAGAAAAGATGTTGTGAGTATTTTTATATATGTATCAATAATTAAGAAACCTTTAAGTAATCCTGTAAGGTAGTTGGGTTGAACAAATTTTTCTACTTTTCCAAATGAGTTTTCTATAGGAATTAGTGAAAGTTGAGAACCTTCCCAGCCTTCAAAGAATAAAACTGAGATAATTGAAAAAATTGAAAATATTAGTAGATATTTTTCAATAACTTTATAAAACCTGAGATTTTCCTTTTTAAAATGAAAAAATAGTAGAACTGATAATGATATTAATGGATATAAGTATCTAAATCCGTATGCATTTCCAGTAGATTGCCAAGCATTAACTAGTGAAAAGTAATAGGAAAATATAATAAATATTGAAAGCCTAATTTTAAAAGTAATCTTTTTTGCGATAAATATAAAGATTACTCCAAAAAAAATGACTGGAGAAAACCAAAAAACGCCAAACTCGTGTGTAAACAGTGTGGTGATTGCATCAGTAATATTTTTAAAAATAAAATTTAAAGGGCTCTCTATTAAAGAATTTAGGTAATAAGAAATAAATTCATGATCATTATAAAGCTTTCTAGGGTTGAAAGTATAAATCCCCCAAATTAATTTTGTATGTAACAAAAATAAAAGAGTTGAGAACGTTGAAAATATGTAGAACCAATAATTATTTCGGATTCTATTTTTAGAATTTGGAAAAAATAGTTTCTGAATAATAAAAGGAAGAAAGAATATTTGGTAATTAGTCCATCGAGTAATTAGGGTAATAAGAAAAAAAATAGACGAACCAAAAATGCTTTTGTTATTTCCTTCTTTATAAAATGATATTAAGAAATAAATTAAACAAGTAATTGAAAATGTATCATACACATGGGTCATGCTGTATCTTTCTAATGCGTAATATGGAAGACCAGTTCCAAGTAAAATTATCAATAATTTCATATCCGTGATGGGCTTATTAAGCAATATATTTATTTTTTTGAAAATTAAAAGTGTAAAGAGTAAGTAAAAAATTGATGAAAATGAATAATAAATTACTTTGTTACTATAAAGTTTTTGTTCACCTAAATCAAAAACCTTGTCAACAATATTTCCAATTAATAAAAAGGGGGAACTAAGTAAACCTGTTCCATAAAAACCAACAGGAGAAGACTTGCCGTTGATAAAATTCCTGCTTTTTTCGAATCCTTCAAGTTGGTTATCATATTCAAAGTCAAAGTCAATTATTGTTGTTTCTGCATGAATATAATAATCATGGTCATCATTGCAGCACTCAAGTTCAGGCTTGAGTCTGAAATCTATTTTTACAAATAATGAAATCAATAAAAAAAGTATTAACAATTGTTTATTTTTATTTTTTAAACTCATCTACACAAGAATACATAGTTTTTTAAATTTAAGTTTTCAGAGTTGAAAAGTAAATTTAAATGAATAAATAATTTTAAGTAGGTAAATTCATATTCTTTCCAAATAAAAATTTATTATTTAAAAAATCAGATAAATATACAAAAAATAAAGTACCAAGAATAAATGATATTATCTTGGCAAAAGCGACTTTATCTAAATTTATTAGATCAAATCTTTTAATAAAATTAATTCCACTATTGAAAATAACGGGAATTGAAAATAATTATTTCAATACTCTATTGATTATTTCATCAACTAAAGGTTTAGATCCCTCATATGTAAAGTGGTGGTGGTCAGAGTAGACCAAATTATTATTAATAAAGTTATAGCATTTTGAATTATTACAATAAAGAGTGTACGGGTTAATAAACTCAATCTCATTAATATTTTTTAATATGGAATCAAATAACTCATTTCCCAAATAAAAAGTCCCATCTTTTATTTCTCCTTCCAGTTCACATAAATTATTTTTTATAAATTTGTTCTTAGTAATACAATTCAGATAGCCTCTGTCCTTATAGTTGTATGAACCTGGATTTTTTCCAACAATATACCATGTAGATTTTGAGTTAGTAAGATTTTTAATTAATAGGATTTCATCCACCAGTATTTTAATTAAATTATCCCAATTACTTTTATCCTCTTCAAAGTAAAATATCGGAGTGTTTGAGTTTTGCAAAGAAAAAGTTTTAACCCAAGTGTTCGCAAAAATTACAGGTAAATCATATGTCTCCAAATAGTCAATTAATACATTAACTACTCTGTAGCAACTATCTCGATCAGGGGGAGGACTTAAATCATCTGGATTGTAATAGTTTGTATAATTAATAAACGAAAAACACGCCGAGTGAGTAATTTGAATAAAAGAAAAATTATCTTCTTCAGCTTTTTTAGATAAATAACCAAGCAGATGCTGAGTATGAGAATCTCCTACAATTATAAATTTTATATTAGACCCAGTTCCAACAACTTGACCCTCAGGAGCAAAGTCTACATTGAGAGTTCCATTTGAAAAATCAGGTATATCAACAAATCTACTTTTAATTAAATCAGTAGTTTTAAAAATTATTGAAAACCCGACAATAATTAAAATACAAGTAAACAATATTGAAAGTACTAATTTAAAATTCTCCATATTTTGTGCTTGCTTTTCTACATATTGATAATTTAAGTAGCTAAAAATTAACAATAAGATTATCAAATAAAACTTAACAGAGTTTGTTAATTCAATGTCATAGTATTGAGAGAATCTTCTAAATAAAGAAAATAGAGGCTGGTGAATTAAATACATCGAATAGCTTATAAGTCCTATAGTTGAAATAAATTTAAGTTTAAAAAATTTTGTTAATTTAGTAGATTCAGTATTTGAGAAAATTATTAAAGAAGTGGCAGTTAAAGATATTAACTTTGGCTCTATATCATTTATCCAAGCATCCCCAAAGAAATAAAAAGAAAAAAGTAGAAGAGGTAAGCCAAGTTTTTCTAGATGTTTAACCTTGAGGTTGCTACTTAATATCATTACTACTACTCCAAGCAATAATTCCCAAATTCTAAACTCTAGTCTATAAAATTTGTCAGAAGATTCAGATAAGGTGTTTAAATATAAAGAACCTATAGTTATAAAAATAATAAATAAGGTGAAGTATTTTTTGAAGTATTTATAAATAATAAATGCAAAGAATGGAAAGAGTAAATAAAATTGTTCTTCAATAGCCAAGCTCCATGTGTGTAAGAGTGGCATAAATTTAGTTGATTCTGCTACATAAAAGTCTAAATTCATGAAGTGATAATTTGCAAAGAAGAAGATTGATGCGAGCATTGAGTCGATAAATTCTCCCATCGCTTTAGGTGGTAACAAGAAATATGCGAATGGAATTGTTAATAGCATAGTAGAAAACAATGCAGGAAGAATTCTTTTAATTCTTCTTATGTAAAAATTTCTAAAAGAAAAAATTCCTTCATTAATTTGTGAAACTATAATATTTGAAATTAAATATCCTGAAATTACAAAAAAAACATCTACGCCTAGCCAGCCACCTTTAAAAAATTCTATATCTGCATGATAAAAAACAACTCCTAAAACAGCTATAGCTCTTAAGCCATTAATATCATTTCTGTAATCTATTCGACTAATTTTTAAAATATTTACCTTTTTAAAAACATACATTTACTAAAACCTTACCTTAAAATTTTCAAGAAAGTTTTATTAAATAAGTTTAAAAGTTAGTAGGTAATTGTATTTTGTTTGTATAATTTGTAGAACAAGTCAGCTATCTGGGTACCTTTTCATTTGGTATTTTGTAAGTTAGTACTGCAAAAATTACAAAACCTATTGCTGGAAATTTATAAATAAAGATGTATATTTAAATTAATGAAAAAATTAGGATTAGTTAGAAAAGATTTTCCCTATTATTGATCCCATTTAGTTAAGATTTCATCAACTACTAACCTTGCTCCATCTCTAGTTAAATGATCATCATCATAGTAATAAAAAATGCCGTTAGATGAAGAAGTGCATCTATTCAAAAAAATAGTCTCACAAAATATTTCTTCAGTGTTTATCTTTACGACTTCCTTATTAATTAGCCCATTTAATCTATTGTTAACTTCTTCAGAGTATTCTTTCCAATAACTAATATCGTAAGTAATTTCATCATATAAGTTATAAAACTTATAAAGATATGGTTCTAGCGGATAGTACCCAAGTTCTGGGATTGGATAAATTAATATAAGTTTTTTAGAATTATTAATAAGAAAGGTAATATTTTCTTCTAATCCAACTAAAAGCTCCCTACCTCCAGGCTCTATATTGTCACCACTAGATCCAAGGTTTGTTTCAAATGAATCACCCTTAAAATACCAGGGCAACCTGCCACCAAATATAATTGTTGTTTCATTGGATGAAATTATTGATTTAAATTCTTCAGTTTTTTTAGAATTGCCACAATTAGCCCTAGATTTATTGTTTTCTAGGTTAAGAATAAAAGGGCAACCTTGAGTTAAAGAAATAAATATATTGTATTGCCCTAATCTATCATTTTTGATTAATTCAGAACTAATTGTTTGAAGATGGGAGTCTCCTATAAAAATTAGATTTTCATTTCCCGGATTGTAACTGATATTACAAAAATATTTATAGTTTGAAAATGTCTTAACACATTGTGATTCATCTATTCCATCCCTTTGTTCAGATGAGTAATATTTTTGTAATTGAGGATTTATATCTGTGTATCGTGAACTGTAGCCTTTATCAAATAAACTCATTGCTGAAAAGATAATTATGAAACTCGTAGAAAATAATAAAAACTTGTAGCTTAAGTCCTTGAGATTTTTCTTTTCGATGAAAATATAAGATAAATATCCCAAAATCAAAGTTAAGATGATTAGCAAATATCTCTCTATATCACCAAAAGGTAATAATCTTGAAGAGTATGCATTCCTAAAAAAAGCAAATACTGGTTGGTGTAATAGGTAAATTGAATAACTACTTAACCCAATTATTGTAAAGAATTTAAAACTTAAAAGTTTTGTGAGATACGTACTATTTGTATTAGAAAATATTATTAATGATATTCCAATTGAAACTAATAATTTAGGTTCTATATTGTTCACAGAATATTTATCAAAATAAAATAATGGAAAAAGCACCAAAGGCAGCCCAATTTTTTCTAAATGTTTAATTTTTAAATTGCTACTAAATACCATTACCAAGACACCAAGTAATAGTTCCCAAATTCTATATTCAAGTCTATAAAACTTATCTAAAGATTGACTTAATGTATTAATATAAATAGAACCAATTGTGATAAATCCAATTAAGAATATGAAGTACTTTTTGAAGTACTTATAAAGTAAATAAGATGACAAAGGGAAAAGTATATAGTATTGCTCCTCAATTGCCAAGCTCCAAGTGTGGAGGAGAGGCATAACCTTTGTTGACTCTGCTGTGTAAAATTCTAGGTTCATAAAGTGATAATTTGCATAAAAGAATACAGAAGAAATTAATGAATTGATATACTCCTCCATTGCTTTTGGAGTCAATAAAATATACGAAAAAGGAATAGTAAATAAAAATGTTGAAAATAGTGCTGGAAGAATTCTTCTTACTCTCCTTAGGTAAAAATACTTAAACGAAAATGTTCCTTCATTAAGTTCAGAAATAATAATATTTGAAATCAAGTAGCCAGAGATAACAAAAAAAATATCAACACCTAGCCAACCGCCTTTAAATAGTTCTAGTTCTGCGTGATAAAAAACAACTGCTAATACCGCAATTGCTCTTAGACCATTCACATCTTGTCTAAAAGATATTTTTTTAATGTTAGATATATCAATCAAATTTAAAAAAAATTTCATTGGTGGCTAGAGGCAGAATCGAACTGCCGACCCCTTGTTTTTCAGATATGGGCTAACCATTTGACCTTAGCTAATTATAACTAATTCTATTTGATTATACGCTCTCTATACAGAGGCTTTATATCGCAGTGAGCGTGCAATAAAACAGAATTCAAAAGTGAGCGTGTCACGATTTAGTCACTGTTTTGATTATCTGTATATTCTTAATACTTCTGATGCAACTTCTCTAATATCTAACTTGTATTTTTCTATTTTCGGAATATCCATTGGGTCTATACCATAAATAGCATTTAGCCAAATTAAAGAACCTGTATCTTTAGCTAATAAGCCCGCGTGTCCTTTTTCATCAGTAAAAATTGAATTTCTTCTTGGACCTATTAAATTGTCTACATCTTGTAACATATCTTTTTCAAATAAATCTCTTAATTCATATATGGCTGCGCCGTGATAAAAAGTAAATATATCAACATCCTTAAATAAATCAGTAAGGCTTTTTGCAAATTGTTGATATCTTGGATATGCAGCATCAATTGGTAATCTATGGTCACTTGCATCATTGTAGTTATTCGGGAAGTCAGCCCAAGGCATTGAAAGCCCAAATCTAGTATTTGGATTCTTACTAAGCGCATACTCTATTATTTCTACTATTGATTGATCACTCTGGCCATTGCTTTCGTATAGTTCTTGTGAGCAACAAATTAAAATAACAACATCTACACTTCCATCATTTAAATTACTTTTAATTTCATTTTTAGCAGTTGGGTCTTCCCACATTGCTTGTGGTGCTCCATTCTCTCCTCCTCTCGTTACAATTCGCTGATTATGGCCTTTTATTCCTGAAAATTCTGTAAGTTGTGTTAAGTTTTCAGCAAAAGGTCTACCAAAACTATGGCCTGCATACAACACAGTTAGGCCCTTAATGCCTTCTGAATCTTTTATTGTTGTTGAAGTAGTTTCAATTGTAGAGGTTGTTGTTACAATTTTTACTTCAGTTGTTGTAGTATCTTCTACCGAAGTTTCCTCGATAGAACCTCCACAGGCAGCAATAAAAAAGGGTAAGAGAATTAATACTTTTTTCATAAGATTTATTTTAAATTTGCGTGATAGTTTTATTGACAGTTTTGATTAAATAATTAGTAAACCTTGTGGCCAGAGGCAGAATCGAACTGCCGACCCCTTGTTTTTCAGACAGAGGCTAACCATTTAACCTTTCCTCATTTTACATTATTCATCTTCATTTATCGCTCATTTCTTAGAGGCTCTATAACGCAATGAGTGGTAATTAACGAGGAATTCTTTTGTGAGTATGAGACAGTTTTGAGACAGTTTTTAAATTATTCATCAGGTGTCACAATTATCTGATTATTTATAAATTTAGGAGCTTTAATTGAATTAGTATTTCCACAAGCAGATGGATAATCAACATATTTAGTAAGCTTATTTACGTTGTAACTTAGTAATAAATTGTATTGATTATTAATTCCAATACTTACAAACCCAATATAGTACTCATTTTCATAAGGTCCGACAGGTAAAACCGTATAGTTATCATAATATTTTTCACTCTTTTCATCTGAAAATAAAATATTTATATCAATAACATTTTCAAAGCTATTTACTTCATCACCAAAATTGTTGTTAGTGTAGCCAATTAAATCTAAAGAACGATTAGTTGCTGCGTTGTAAATACCAACAAAAATTTCCCTTAAATCACCAAATTTAAAATACTTACCATCTATTACAGAGAATCTTATTGTTACGAACTCTTCCTTACTTAAATCTGGTGTTCCATTTATTATTTCTATTGAAGTTATTCTTGGAAATACATTGTCAACTATTATTGAATCCTCAAACTCAATCACAAATTCTTCTTCTAAATAGTTTGTAGCAACAACTTCATTCAACACATATGTTCCACTAAATTCATTTATAGTTATTGGAAAATCTTCATTAAATTTTGTAGTTTCAATTTTTAGTTCATCAAAAAATTCATTTATATATATCAAAGTAGCTTTTTTTGTATTTTCACTTGCAACAAAGTTTGAACTTAATCTACAGCCTGGTTCAACAATATTAGATTGTCTTAAAATTTCATTAAGTATTGGAACTCCTCCAAATCTTTCAAAGTATTTGTCTAAAACTAAAAAATACGTTTCTGGTACATCTCTGTATTGATTATTTAGAAACTCAAATAGCACTGTGTACTCCTCTGTCATTGCTGACGGATAAGTTTCAAGATAAGTATTTAGTTCAGTTATATATGTATATAAACTTTTATCGAAACTAAAGACAGTTTCTAAGTTATCTCTGTATTGCCTAAGACATTCTTCTGAAGTTGTCTCTATGTCAGTTGCATCACTACAGAGGTCTGATTCTGAACCTATATTGTTGTTATAAATCTCTACAATATTGAAATCTAGTGTTGGTGCTGGTGGAATTGTTGTAGTTGTGGTGTCTTCAAATACCGTTTCCTCACCTGAACTCCCACAGGCAACTATAAAAAGTAACAAGAGTATTGGTACTTTTTTCATATTAATAATTTTAGATTTATGAGACAGTTTCTGTGACAGTTATAAGAGATTTTGTATTTGCCTTTGAAAACATCAATGTTTACTTGTGGCCAGAGGCAGAATCGAACTGCCGACCCCTTGTTTTTCAGATATGGGCTAACCTTTTGACCTTAGCTAATTATAACTAATTCTATTTGAATATACGCTCTCTATACAGAGCCAATATATCGCGGTTAGCGTAGATTAAAAGAGACTTTAAAAGTGAGCGTGTCACGATTTAGTCACTGTTTTTAATTATCTTCGTGATGAAAATCTATCTCAAAAAACCCATTAATGAAAACTCCACTCATTTCTAACTGACCATTGTTTAGGTAGTACCTGTATGGCCCCTCAGGTTCATTGTCTTTGTAGACTCCGCTTTCTTTTAGGTTTCCATTTTCGTAAAATTCTTCATATGGTCCTTCTATAATCCAATCTTCTTTTATTATCCCTCTTTCTTTTAAATTACCATCAGCGTAGTATTTTTCATAAGGGCCTTCTCTCCAACCCTCTTTATGGGTTCCCTTTTCTTCTAAGTTTCCATTGGGGTAGTACCTCTCATAAGGCCCGTCTACCTGGCCATTAACATAAAAGTCCTTTCCAGCTAATTGATTATTTTCAAAATAATATTCATAAGATCCACTAAGTTCAGAATTGTGGTCGTAGAAACACTTTAATTTTAAATTGCCGTTGTAATGATATTCCTCGTAAAGACCATACCAATTATTATTTTTAAAAGTTCCTCTCTCTGCTAGGAAACCATTATCGTAAAAACGCTCATATGGTCCATTTGGTGTTGAACTATCTTCTGAATCAAACATACTAAAATTATACGAATTGATTTTTAATTAGTCATCGTTTTGGTCACTGTTTTTATAACAGTAGTGAAAAAACATTGTGGCCAGAGGCAGAATCGAACTGCCGACCCCTTGTTTTTCAGATATGGGCTAACCATTTGACCTTAGTTCATTTTACATTAATCATTATTAATTTACGCTCATTTACTAGAGGCTCTAAAACGCAATGAGCGCTATTAAATAAGGATTGATGAATTGAGCTCGTGACAGTTTTGTGACAGTTTTGGTGACAGTTTTGATTAAATAATTAAAAACCCTAGTGGCCAGAGGTAGAATCGAACTGCCGACCCCTTGTTTTTCAGGTAAGGGCAAACAATTTGACCTGAGCTAAATACAACTTATTTAGTTTGATTTTACGCTCGTTGTAAACAGGTTCAATGTCACAGTGAGCGGTAAATAAAACAGAAGTTTATAGTGAGAAGTTCGGTAAATGTTCGGTATTTTTGAAAGTTTGTTAATGATTAATTAGACACCTAAGTTATTTTTCTAAAAGAATTAAATAGTGATAAGGGTTGTCTCCATGAGTTCTTGAAATTATTTTAAGATTATTGTTTGACAATATTTTTAAGATTTTTTTTAAAGGATAACCTCTTCTACCAATCTCAAAATAATGTACTGCCCAAGGGTATCTAGATTTATATTCATTCCTATATTTCCTATTTGCTTTAAATGATCTTAAATAAATTTTTAAATTTTTTTTAATTCTTTTTGTTTGTGAAATTTGTAAAGTAAATTTCAATGTGAAACCTATACATGAATAAGGAAGTGAAATAAAAATATATTTTTTTGACATCTCTGAAAGTTTTTTTATATTTTCATCAAATTTTGAGAACTCAAAATGTTCTAAAACTTGAAAAGCTGCAGTTAAATCATATCTTTTATCTGTACTTAATGGATCGAAGTCTAAAAAATCACATAAATAAGTTGGTGAGAAATCATCTACTATATCAATTGTGTCATATTCTTTTCCGAGCTTTAAAAAGTTATCTCTTATGTAACCCTCTCCAGGTCCAACTTCTAATATTGAATTACAATCTCTTAATGAATTAATAAATTTCATATACATTAAATAATTTTCACCATGGTTTTCACTTAAAAATTTACCTAAATTTAAACTATTTTTTTCTAGATTTATTGGTGGGTGGGGTTCATCAAAGTACTTATTGTGTATATCAAAATTTGAATCATTCATCGTGGCCAGAGGCAGAATCGAACTGCCGACCCCTTGTTTTTCAGACAAGTGCTCTACCGACTGAGCTATCTGGCCATATAGCGGGGACGACGGGATTCGAACCCGCGACCTCCTGCGTGACAGGCAGGCGTGAACTCCAGGCTTCACCACGCCCCCAATAACTTAACTAATACTAATACTATTTTGAATGAAGAATTAATAAATTTTATTTTTAAAATATTATCAACTATTATCATTAAACCTAATGGGTTTTCTTAGCATGTTTAAATATTTCCTAAGGTTTGCCTTGCTGCAAGTTATAATAACCTTCGTAACTATTTGGTATTTTGATAAATTTTTAATTGGATCCTATACAGATGGATACGATATTATAATTCGTAATTTACTAGAGGATCGATTTAGGTTCTACGATTTTATTCCTTATGATTTTGTTAAAATTGATATATATCTTGCATTGTTTGTTTTTATATTTTTAATAATTCTTTATAGTTCAAATTTTTACAGTTATGTTAATGATTTGTCATTGACAGTAAACAAGGGGTTATTTGATGAATATTTACCAATTTATTTAATTTGGACAAGTACGTATTTAAGCTTTTTACAAATATTTAGATTTACTGCAGTTTCACGAGGGTACTTGATATTGTTTACTTTTATTGTTCCAATAGTTCTTATAATCTTCAGAAACACTGAAGCAATATCTAGAGTATTGGGTAGAAACCCATCAAGAGAAACTTTCTTATCTTTTAATCTAGATAAAGATTCTATATTCCGAGAAATTAGAATAGTTAAATTCAGGAAAAATTTACATAACTATAAAGAAATTTATACAACAAAAGAAATAAAGCATCTTATTGAGTCACACAACAAAGAAAGTGAAATAAATTTAATTGTTATTGTCAAAAATGAAAAACTTCAATTTGATATAAGTTTTGAAAATTATTTATTAAACCTAAATAAAAAAATTCTTTTGATATCTGAAAATGAATTTAAATTTAGTTCTATTTTCTTATTTAGGGCACAAAAAATTGCTAACAATAATATTGCTTACATTAATAATGACATTCAATATGGTTCTAAGTATATATTGAAAAGATCTATGGATTTGGCAGTAGCTTTAATAACTTTTCCTATTTTGTTTATAATTTTTATGACTACCTGCTTATTTGTATTTTTAGTAGATGGAAGTCCGTCGGTAATAAAACAAAAAAGAGTTGGACTACATGGCAAAGAATTTAACATGTATAAATTAAGAACAATGAAGCGCTTTTCCCATGAAAACAGAAAAGATTTACAAAGTTTTAATAAGAAAAGTGGTCCTTTGTTTAAAATCGATGATGATCCTAGGTTTATAAAAGGAGCAAAAGTATTAAGAAAATTTAGCTTGGATGAAATCCCTCAATTTTTAAATGTAATAAAAGGAGACATGTCCGTTGTAGGTCCGAGACCATTGTTTCCTGAAGACAATGTGTACTTCAATCAAAATTATTTAAGAAGGTTAAACGTTTTACCTGGAATTACTGGTCTTCTACAAATCAATGAGAGGAATACAGATAACTTTGAAACTTGGTTCAAATACGACCTTGAATATATTGAAAATTGGAGTATTTTATTGGACATAAAAATAATTTTTAAAACGCCGTTTTCGATATTTAGATCAAAAATTTCTGGAAAATAAAGTGGGTCGGGTGGGAATCGAACCCACGACCTTGAGCTTAAAAGGCTCCTGCTCTGCCGATTGAGCTACCGACCCAGTTAACTTATAACAAAATAGTATAAACAATTCTATTGATTATAAGGAATATAAATTTACTCTTCTTCAGTTGCAATATCTGAATTAAATGTTTCTGAGATTTTGTTTTTTGATTCATTAAGCAAGGACTTCAATTCAGAGTTAATATTAGCAACAATTTCTTTTGTCTCTTTTTTAATCCCTTCGTCAGTAACAGTAGATTCAACCGCCTGGATTATATCGTTTATAAGCTGAGAAGTATTTTCAATTGTATTTTTAAAAGTATTTTTTATATCGTCTACTAAGTCTTCTTCATCTATTCGAGTTATTATTTTTTTAGCTACATTTGAAATATCTCTTGAAATATCATTCCATTTTTGTTCATCATTCATATTTTTTATTATATTGCTTAGTAATTTGCTTTGTCACTAAATTTTAATTGTGGAGTTTTAGTAATTCTTTGTTTTGCCCATCGTGCTGGTGCAATCAGCCTAAAAAAAGGAGGTAAAAATGGTCTTGTAAACTTGAGTAAAGACAAATTAAATTTTACAAGAGCTGACTTTAAATTAGAACTTTTAATTCCATATATTTCTTTAAATTCTTTTGGTAAAGTGTTGAATGCAGTAAATGCTATAAATGGCCAAATTGGCTTTATGTGCCTAGGCACAGGACCACCACCAATAATCTCGTATACATCTAGTGCCACATCTGTTTTTAGTAGATAGTCTTTTTGGCGAGATTTTTCAATTACCCATTCTTTTAAGTCATTATGGGTTTTAGGCATTAAATTTTTATCAACCAAAACCATTTCAGCTGCCAACATATTTTCTTCATGATATTTATTTTTTTCTTGTACTGAAAGCTTTGCTACAGTTTTTTCATAGAAGAAAATGGATGATATCTGTAAACATGCATGTACCCACAAAAGCTGTTCATGGTCAAGTGCGTCATAATAGCCACCTGTGACCTCATCCTCTCCCTTTATTACTTCATGTAGCTTATTAATTCTATGTGCGCTTTCATCAGCTTCAGCTTTAGTTCCAAATGTAACTGAATTTTGAAGAGATAAAGTTCTAATCAATCTTTTCCATGGATCTCTTTGATAGAAAGAGGTTTGCCTAGCTCCTGCAGCAATAAGTGGGTGTGCAGCATGCATCAGTAATGCTCTTGCGCCACCAAAAAGTACAGTGATTTCTTTATTTACCTTCCACATCATTGAGTCAGGCCCAAAGTATCCAGGGTCACCATTCATAAAACATATACTATTCGGAATATGAAATATCAGGTAATCGATAGATGTAATATTATCATTCAGTTAAGTATTAATTTAAGAGATAATATTATATGGACACAAACATATTAGCTATATGTGGTGAGTCAGACAAAGTGTTTGATTTTGAGAAAATTAAGAGTGACCCAAACTTTGTGTTTGAAGCAGACCCAAATTTTACTCCCATAACACTATTTAACGAATCGGGTTCCGCTGTAACTGTAAACTCATGGGTTGAGTGTGCAAATTATGTAAGTGGTGGGTGGGTAACTAATTTCACAAATTTAATTAATTATGAAAAAAATTTGTTTTATGTATTAGCTATTACTTCAATATTTTTAATTGCTTCAAATATTTTTGCAAAAATAAAGGACTAAAAAATTTTAAAAACATCAAAATTATTTAAATACTTGTTAATTGTTTCCTTAGTTCTTGCACCTTGGACAATAAACAACTCAAGTTCCCTTGATGCTATTTCTAAAATAGAAAATGATAGTATTGGCAACTATCAATCTATTACCTGTACATATTCTTTTTTTGAATTTTTAGTTCAAAACCCCGAAAATAGTTATTTGATAAATTTAGATAAACCTGCAACTATAGACTGTTTTTCAAAAATAAATGGTGCTGATGAAAGAAATAAAAAACCAGTTGTTTACGTGGGAACAAATCTAAACTTGGATTTTATTATTCAAGCTTTATTTTGGTTGATTTTATTTTCTTTAATTCCAAAACATAAAAAATATAATTTAGAATTTAAAAATATATCAATTTTTATATCTGTAATTTTAATATTGATACATTTCTTTTCTGAAAATGTATTTTATAGCTTTAATTCAAAAATTTTCTCAACAGATTGGAAAAATAATTATCTTCTGTATTCGATTATTCTGACTTGTTTTATTTTCTTAAAAATATTTTCAGATATGGTAGAAAGAAGAATAAAAAACATTTTATATTATATACCTTTTTTATTTGTAGTATCTGGGACGTTTAATAGTTCCAACCTAAATATTATTTACTTATTTTTAATGTTTATTGGAATCATCGCACTGTTCAAAAATCTAGGAAATAAATTGATTTTTGTACTGTATTTGCCTTTTGTCTATTTTTGGATTTCTCGTATTGAAAACAATATAGCTTTTTTTGATGTTGATAAAATAAAAGGATTTACAAGCTCAGCATATAATTTAAATTCAGTATTTTTCTGGTCTCTTTCTTTTTTATTTTTTATATTTGGGTTTTTATTTATATTTAATATTTCAATAAATGAACTAAATCTTATAAAACTGAGATTGAATTTTTTATTGTCAGGAAGTTTTGTAGTTTTATTCTCAGTAATTTCAGCTTTGCATCCTGCTGTTAATATTTTAACATACTACTATCTTGGATTAAATAAAACAGCAAGTAAAACATTTGAGCCTGTTGAAGGTAATGCTTGGAGAGGAATAAGTCCTAGTGCAGAATCAATTGGAGAGTTTTATGCTTTTGTAATTTTATTAACTCTAGTAATTGCAATTTATAAAAAAGAATATAGTTTATCTGTTTATGAAGTATGTTTTTTACTAATCAACTGCTTTGGATTATATAAGTCTAACAATTTTGCTGCTTTGATTTCTTTGATAGTTTTTACCTTTTTGCTATTTCTTCTTGTGAAGGTTAAAAATAAAAAAATTAAATTCCTTTCAATATTTTCTGTACTGATATTTTTTCCTATCGTATATTTTTTATTCTTTAATACTTACTCAATTGAAGAATCGAGCAGAAAATTGTTAAGAGAAAGTTTTGCGGTTTCTAATATTGAATACTTAAGTACTAATCAGTTTCGTCAAACACCTATAGATGAAAATCGATTCTATGAAGTTATTTTAAGCGAAGAGACTGATGAAAAAATCTCAACATCACTTAATTACTTAGTTAGACAATACCACTTCAGTAAAAGGAACGGTGTTCCTAACATTACAACACTAATCAGCTCTGTGGCATCTCCGATTAATAGAAGTGAAAAATGGGGTGTATTTTTTGGAAAATATAATCCAAGTTTTAGCACTCTTCTACTTGGTACAGGACCAAACAATATTGTAGATTATTATTTTGGACATGCTTCAAAAGCAAATTATGGACTTATTCTTCCTCACTCATCAGTTTTGTCTCTAATGATATTTTTTGGATTATTTGGAATTTCAGCATTTTTACTTTGGTGTTCTTATAAATTAATATCTAATCGACATAATCCATACTATTTAGTACTTGTGTTTTTCTTTTTAATAAATTTATTAAAAAGTGACTCTATTTTATATATAAATTCTTTCTTACTATTTATTTTTATTTTTAACATAAACCATATTTTAAAACCCGGTGAATAAGTTGAGAAATTTAACATATATTACTTATCAAACATTTCCAGCAAACACTGCAAATTCTCTTCAGACTATCACAAATATTGCTGAAATTGTCAAACAAGGAGTTAAGGTAAAATTAATTTTCCCAGATAGAGATAATTTTAGTTCCGACAGTCTTGTTGAAATACAAAATTTCTATGGGATTGAACAAGATTTTGAAATTGCTAAACTAAAACACAATTTACCTTTTGGAAAAGTTAAATTTCTTAACAAATTGACCTATCATTTGAGCCATTTCCTTTGGTCAAAGAAAACTGTAAAAAATTTAATTAATAATTCAAAAAATGACTACTTTTTTACAAGATCAGATTGGATATTTTATTTTTTATCTAAACAAAACCAAAATGTAATTTTCGAGTGTCATCAACCCTCAAAGCTAAGAAATATTATTTTAAAAGTTTGTTTAAGTAAAAAAACATCTAAGATTATATTTTTAAATTATAGTTTATTCAAAAACTATCAAAAACTTATAAAGTTTGACTCTAATTACATTGTTTTAAACAATGGATATAAAAATGAATTTTTTAAAGATAACGTTAAAAAGAAAGATAATCAAATTATTTTTGTTGGTGAACTTTTAAGATTTGGCTCAACAAGAAATATTGAATTTATAATCTCTTGTTTTGAAGATCAGCGACTAGCTAAATATAATTTGAAAATTGTTGGTGGTCCTGAAAAATATATTGAAGAATTAAAGAAAAATAGAAATAATAAATTTCCTAAAAATATTGATTTTCTTGGACGTTTAAGCCATTTAAATACTATAAAGATGCTTCAAGAATCAGAAATAGGTCTATTGATAAATTCAAGTAAGAATAGTCACTCAGTTAAATTTACTTCTCCATTAAAGTATTTTGAATATCTGGCATCAGATTTAAAAATTGTAGCTGTAGACTTTGATTCACATAGGGAATTGCCATTAGCTTCAAATATTTTGTTCTTTAATGAAGATTCAAAAGAGTCGTTCGTCAAATGTATTTTAAACAGTGTTAATTTAAAACCAATACAAAAAATTGATTATGTAAATTTCTCAATCGAGAGTAGAGTAAAATCTTTGTTGAATTTTGCACGCCTGGAGGGACTCGAACCCCCAACCCTCTGATCCGAAGTCAGATGCTCTATCCAATTGAGCCACAGGCGCAAGAATTTCTTTTTATCTATATTTAATACTTATATAATAGTTGCAACAATGAAAACTACTAAGGTGCTACAAACAAATGTCTCTCAAACAAGCATTGATGAGGTTTCATACATATTAAATACGACAATTGGAAATACAATTGCTATTTGTAATGCAAATACGTTAGTACGAAGTGCCAGGAGCTCTCATATTGCAGATTTAATTAACAATTTTACGATTAGAACACCTGATGGTTTTCCTGTAGCGAAAGCTCTCTCAATATTGACTAAACAAAATTTTCCAAGAGTTGATGGATATAAAGTTTTTTTGCATACAATTAAGGATGGTATAGACAGAAATCGCAGTCATTATTTTTTTGGTAGTGATGAACTTACAACAGAATTAATGATTAAAAATCTCAAAAAAGATTATCCAAAAATTCAAATTAGTGGCTACATTTGTCCTGAATTTATGGAGTCTGACCAACTTGTTGAAAAGTATGCTGATGAAATACAAAATATTGATGCTGATATTGTGTGGGTTTCACTCGGTTTTCCAAAACAAGAAAAGTTTATTGATCAAGTGAATTTAACAATGGATATTAATTCAAACTTTGTGGGAATTGGTGGTGTGTTTGAATGGGTTGCGGGAACAAAAAAGAAAGCACCAGAGTGGGTAGCGGATATAGGATTAGAGTGGTTGTTGAGATTATTGCAAGACCCAAAAAGACTTTATAAAAGATATTTAATAGACAACACACTATTTATGGTTTACTTTTTCAGGCAGCTATTGTTTCGTAGATAAGCATTAAAATAAAGATTAGGATTTTATCTTAATGAATAATATTTACAAGAATTTAAATGATTCCATAACTAATGAATTAAAAATGTTCAATTTAGATGAAGATGTACAATTTAGTCTTTCAAAAATAGATGGATATGATTTACAAATTAATAATTTAGTTAAATACAACAAAGAAAAATTTTTTTCAAAACTCCAAGAACAAATTGTAGAAATAATCAAAGAGTCACAAATTTTTGAAACTGTTGATAAAAATGATGTTGGTTTTATTAATTTGAGCTTAAATCACAGGTTTCTTATAAATAAAATAACCAACTCAAAAAATGATTTTATCAATAACAAAAAACATAAAATTATTTTTGATTATGGAGGACCAAATATTGGTAAACCACTACATGTTGGACATATGCGTACTTTAAATATTGGGAGAAGCCTTTATAACATTCATTCTTTTACAAATAATGAAGTTGTAAGTGATATTCATCTAGGAGATTGGGGTATGCCTGTTGCTCAAATCATTTCATATTTAGAAAAAGAAAACATAGAACCAGAGAGTATTGACTCTAATCAATTAGAAGTGATTTATCCAAAAGCAAGCGAAGAATACAAGCAAAATGACAACTTTAAAATCCGGGCTCAAGAAATTAATAAGCTTTTAAATGATAATGATAAAAATATGCTCGATATTTGGAAAATAATAAAGAAAACTTCCGTGGAAAGCCTTGAAAAAGATTTTAAAATCTTGAATCATAGATTTGATTTCTGGCTGGGAGAAAGTGATGTCAATGATTTAATCCCTGGAATGATAGATGACTTAGTTAAAAATAAAAAAGTAATCAAAGATAAAGGTGCCCTAATTAGTGCCGAAGATGTTGATCCAAAAGTTTTAATTACTAAATCAGATGGGTCTTACCTGTATATAACTACTGATTTAGCAACTATTTTGTACAGACAGAAAAATATTCCATATGATAAGGCATTTTACATTGTTGATAATCGTCAATCTCTGCACTTTAAGCAACTATTTGATTCAATCAAGTTTTTTGAGTTTAATGATTTATATCATGAGCATATTTCCTATGGAACACTAAATGATAGTGATGGAAATCCTTTTAAAACAAGACAGGGTGGTACAAAACCACTAAGTGAATTATTTGATGAAACTTATAACTATATAAAAAATTTTAATACCACATTGAGTGATTCTACAATAACACACCTAACGAATTCTGTTCTCACATTTAGTGACTTAATCACCAATAGAAAAACAGACTACAAATTTGATTTAGAAAAGTTTACAAATGTCAATGGAAAAACAGGTATATATATTCAGTATTCACAGGTTAGAGCAAAAAAATTAATAGACACAATAGATGATCAGAATCAAGAAGTTAATGAATTGACACTCAACAAAACAGATAAACAGTTGGTTTCTAAATTATTTTTATTCTCTTATTACCTTGAACAATCAGCTTTACTAAATGAGCCACATCATCTTGCAAATTATCTTTACGAAATCTCTAATTTGTTTAATCAATTTTACGAAAATGAAAAACTTTCAAGTATTACAGATCCAAATCATATGGCTTCAAAACTTTATATAATCAATCTTTTTTTGACCACAAGTCACAACACGATGTTTTGCTTGGGAATATTGCCTGTTGATGAGATGTAATTACAAAAATATCTGAGTAGTTAATATCCAGAAAATTAATGTAAAGCCATAAGTATTATTATTGATCAAATAAATATTTCTTCCAAAATTATGAAATAAAAATAATAATAATGGGATTGCTATAAAACCGGAAAACGATACTGCTCTTGCAATTACTAAATATTCATTTACAAAAATATTTTGATTCCTAAGTAAAACTTGAAACAATATTAGAAAAAAAAGGGATATAAATATCACGGAAACAATGTTGGCAAGTAGGTTTCTGAATGATCTGTTTTCTATAAAGTATTTATCAAAAAACTCTACGGGTATAAACAATATAAAAAGAGAAGCAAAAAATGTAATAAATGACCAAAATAATCCCTGACCATTCCAATTTATAAGTGTTTGTTCTACAAGGCCAGCCGACTCAAGAAATAAATATACTGAGAAACCAAGCAAAGATGTGCCCAATACAAAGAAATACAAACCTATAATTGGAAATATTTGATTACTGCTCAAACTGATATTATTTTTTCTTAAATTATTAAGTTCGTATTGCATACAGACATAATAGTTCTTTTTATATTAAAATATTATTGAAATATGGATTTAATAGATACACCAAACCCAAGCGCTAAAAAAATTTTAATTGAACATAACTATGAAATTGCTACATATATAAAAAAAGATAGTGAAGACATTAAAGGTGTTGCTAAAGATTTAATTGAGATTGATGGAATTCTTTCAATTTTTACTGGTCCTGGATTTATAACAATTACAAAAGAGGAGTCCTCGGATTGGAATATGATTAATAACGATATATTAAATAAGTTTGATACAATATAGCTATGGAAACCTTTAATCCAGACCCAAAGCCAGGAAGAATTATTTTACCTCTAGTGCTAATTGGAATGATCGCTACTACTTACACATTTATAAATAGAGTTGCAACAAACAATGAACTGGATATCGTTGTAGAAGATACCACTGTTCAAACTGTAGCAGAAGAAATAGTTGAAGATACGTCTACAACTACAACTACTACAACATTGCCAGATGACTATATTTCATATCTTGAAGAAATTAATGGAGAGAGGATAGTAGCAATTAGCCTTGGGGAAGAAGTTTTGCAAGCAAATGATAACTGGGATAACAAAACAGTAACTTATCAGGAAGCAAAAGATGAATTTGATGTCTTTATTGCAAAATGGAATGAGTTTGTTGATACAGTTTCCAATCCTGGACCTCCAAGTACATATGCCAACTTAGTCACTAGCCATGAAGAGTTGAAAACGTTGGTAACTCTTGTTTACGAAGATACTGTTGAGCTTAAAGCTGGTCTTGAATCTTCTGATACAGGAGAAAGAAGATCAGCTGCTCTTGATTCATTTAATGAGAATCTTGATCAACTAATAGAAAAGATTTCTGAAATTGTTGCAACAGCTTCTAGCTAGAAGCTGCTGAACAAACTGTATCAATCATTAACATTGCAATTACGTATGGATCTCCATTAGCATTAGGTCTTCTATCTTCTAGATAACCTTTTTTATCAACTTCAACCTGCCATGGAATTCTAATTGATGCTCCTCTGTCGCTAACTCCATAAGAAAACGTATCAAAACTTTGAGTTTCATGTTCACCTGTTAGCCTGTCTTCAATATTTGCACCATAATTTTTTACATGCAAATCAGCATTTTTACCAAGAGCTTCACATCCTGCAATTATTGCGTCGTATCCGCCATCCTCTCTCATTTGTTTAGTCGAGAAGTTTGTATGCATACCAGCACCATTCCAGTCACCTTTTACAGGTTTTGGATCTAGTGTTGCAGAAATATTCCAGTCTTCAGCTATTCTGTAAAGCAACCATCTTG
>Ga0222718_10000128_pt1 | contig 75419 bp, 72 predicted proteins | sample C33_27DmetaG_FD_165045 | JGI IMG/M metagenome (GOLD analysis project Ga0222718, IMG submission 165045) | Estuarine water microbial communities from San Francisco Bay, California, United States - C33_27D | ecosystem: Environmental > Aquatic > Marine > Unclassified | place: USA: California... | reverse complement strand
TTTTATAATTAAATCTATCTGATTTAAATATTTTTTTTTTATCATTTATGGACATATTCATATCCTTAATGAGCTTTATTCTTATTTTAATGTTAAAAATACTAGATATATATTATAAAAAGTCAAATATTTGTATGACTTATGATTAAATATAAAATGAGAGGATATAATATGTTAAAATTGCATCATGCCCCAAATTCAAGAGCAGGCAGAATAATATGGCTATTAGAAGAATTAAAATTGCCTTATAATTTAAATTCAATGAAATTTCATCCTAGTGATCTTAAGTCAGATGAACATAGGTCAAGGCATCCTTTAGGTAGAATTCCAGTATTAGAGGATGATGATATTACGATTTATGAGTCAGGAGCTATAGTAGAATATATTTTGACAAGACATGCTCCAGGTAAATTAAAGCCGGAAGTAAACGATGATAATTATCCTCAGTATTTGCAATGGTTTCACTACTGCGAAGGCATGGTTATGCCACCTATGAATACTATTGTAGTACATACGATAATTCTTCCTGAAGAGAGAAGGGATCAAACTGTTTTAGGTCAAGCCCAAAGGTTATTATCTAAAGCTTTAGTACCTGTTGATACTACTTTAGAAGAAAAAGAATATTTAATTGGTGACTTTTCCGGAGCAGATATTATGCTAGGACACGCTCTATATATGTCTAAAAGGTTGAACTGCGTTACAGATGATTTATCTAATATAAATGAATATATTTCTAGAATTGAGGCACGTCCATCTTTTCAGAAAGCAATTAATACATAAATATAAAGGTTTAAAATGATAGAAGAGCTTGATAAGTATGCAAAAAATCTATCTGAAGTATATTCTTTAGAAGAAGAAATAGGTCAATATCAATATTTGATTGATATTGGTAATAAAGCACCTTCATTTAATAAGGAGGAACAAATTGAAGTTAATAAAATGTTTGGTTGCCAAGCTCAGGTATGGATTATTTTAAAGTCAGATAAAGATCGTTTATATTTTAGAGGTGATAGTGATGCTGCTATAGTTAAAGGGCTAGTTCAAATTATTACAGAAGCTCTAAGTGGGCACACAAAAGAAGAGATTAAAAATATAAAACATAATATAGTAGATAAACTAGGTTTAGGGCCAGGTTTAACTGTAAGAAGACAAGTTGGGATGATGGCGATGATTGATCACATAAAAAAAATTTCAATGTAGTTATGATAAAATGAATTTTCAGTCAGATAATCAGTCATCTATATTTCCAGAAATAATAGAATATTTAAATGATATAAATAAACATTCAGCACCAGCATATGGTGCTGATGAATTTACTTTATTAGCAAAAAATATGCTAATTGATATGTTTGAAACTGACCTTCAAGTTATGTATGTTTCTTCTGGAACAGCAGCTAATTCTATTGCATTGTCAGCAATATCTCCTCCATATGGAGGAATACTATGTTCTGATAACGCTCATATAGGAGGAGACGAGTGTGGAGCTCCAGAATTTTTTACTGGCGGTTCAAAACTTATTCCTTTACCTTCTAAAGATGGTTTAATGCTTGAATCTGAAATTTTAAAGTATTTAAACAGTCATGGTCTTCATGGAATTCATGAAATTTTACCTTCTGCAATAAGTTTAACTCAGGCATCTGAATTAGGAACAGTTTATACTCCAGATCATATAAAAAATATTACAGATATAGCTAAAAAACATAATTTGTATAGTCATATGGATGGTGCCAGATTTGCTAATGCTTGCTGTTATTTAGATTGTAAGCCTGCCGATATATCTTGGAAGAGTGGAATTGATATTTTAAGTTTAGGCACAACTAAAAATGGGACAATGTCTTGTGAAACTATATTAGTATTTAATAAAGATATTCAGGCTGATTTTGAAAGAAGACAAAAAAGAGCGGGACATTTATGGTCTAAAAATAGGTACATGGCAGCTCAAATTATTAAATGGATTGAAAATGATAGATGGATAAATGCTGCAAATATGGCAAATGGTTTTGCTAGTAATATAAAAAAAATATTAAATAAAAATAAAAATATAATCATTAAATATCCAGTAGAAATAAATATGGTTTTTGCTCAAATTCCTATAACCATTCAAGAGAAACTTAAAACTAATCATGTTGCATTTAACCCTTGGTATGGAGATGATAATTTAACTAGATTTGTTGCTTCTTGGGATACTAAAAATAACGAGATTGAAAAACTCGAAGAAATAATAAATAATTTATAATCTGTTTAATGGATGAATATGTTTATTAAAATTTTAGCAATTCTTATTTTACTTATAAGTATTCTTCTAAAGACTGCATATTCAAATGACATTATACTGCGCGATCTTATTAGTTTGAATAACCCTTGGGGCTTAAGCTTTTTAAATAGTAATCAATTAATAATTACTGAAAAAAACGGAAATATAAAACTTTTTAACATTACAGAAAATAAAATTAGTAATATTAAACATAATTTAGACATTTCTGATAAAGGGCAGGGTGGACTTTTAGATGTTCTGTGTAATAAGGAAAATATTTACGTTACGTATTCAGAAAGAATAGAGAAGGGAAAAAGTAGCACATCAATTGCTGTAGCGAAATACGATAGAAATAATCTTGATTTTTCTAATATATTTAGATCTCTACCTCCAATAAAATCTGGTTACCATTTTGGCTCAAGAATAATTATTAAAGATGATAATATTTATGCATCAATTGGGGAAAGAGGTAAAAAAGAAATTGCTCAAAATCCTACTGAACATCCAGGAAGTATCATAAGAATTAACTTGGATGGAAGTATTCCAATGGATAACCCTAAATTTGTTAATAAAACAAATTGGGCAAGCGAAGTTTTTCAAATAGGTGTTAGAAACCCACAAGGAATGGCATTATCTCCTTTTAATTCAAAAATATATATTAGTAATCATGGAGCTAGAGGAGGGGATTGGTTTGGAGAAGTAGAGTATGGAACAAATTATGGCTGGCCAATTTTAGGTTGGGGTGGGACAAATTATTCAGGTACAAAAATAGGTCCTAAATGGGAAAAAGGATTTAAAAAAGCAATTCATTATTGGGTTCCATCTATAGCAATTAGTGCTATCCAAATTTATAAGGGAAAAGAGTTTGAGGAATGGAATAACTACGCTTTAATTAGCTCATTAAAAAATCAATCATTGAGAATATTAGATTTTAAAGATATTTCTGACGTTAAAGAAAATATTATTTTTTCTGATAAAATAGGAAGAATAAGAGATATAGAAATACATCCTTATAGTGGTAAAATATATCTACTAAGTGAAAGAAAATTGTGGATAATGGAAAAAAGTAATAACTAAAATTGATAAATACTGGCGGAGAGAGTGGGATTCGAACCCACGGTACGCTTACACGTACGCTGGTTTTCAAGACCAGTGCTTTCGACCACTCAGCCATCTCTCCAGATAATTTATACTATTAAACCTATATTTTATTTAATTAAAGAAAAAAATTATAAATTTTTACATTTTTTAAATGTAATAAAAATTATAAATGTTATTATTAAATATGCTTACCTCTAAATATTATATTTCAATTTTTTTAATAATGCTTTTTTTTAATAACTTTTCTTATGGGAAAGAGGAAAATTTTAATATATGGATTTCAGAATTACGAAGTGAAGCCATAAAAAAAGGTATATCTGAAAATACATTTGATAATGCAATGAATAATATTGTTATATTAGATAAAGTTAAAAAATTAGATAAAAAACAACCAGAAAGAGTTATTACCTTTATAGATTACCATAAAAGAACGGTTAACGAGAAAAGAATAAAAATAGGTAAAGAAAAATTTAACTTACACAAAAATGAAATTATTGATATAGCCAATAAATATGGAGTACAAGCTAGATTTATATTGGCAATATGGGGTATAGAGACCAACTATGGATCATACACTGGCTCTTTTTCTGTTATTTCTTCTTTAACATCGCTTGCATACAATGGAAGAAGAGCAAAATTTTTTAGAAATCAATTATTAGATGCTCTAGAAATTTTAGATAAAGGTTATATCGAATTAAAAGATATGAAAGGGTCATGGGCTGGCGCAATGGGACAAAGTCAATTTATGCCTTCTTCGTATTTAGAATATGCTCAAGACTTTGACAATGATGGTAAAAAGGATATTTGGAACAATTATGGTGATGTATTTGCATCTATAGCCTTTTATTTAAAATCTCATGGGTGGGATAGTAGTAAAACATGGGGAAGAGAAGTTAAAGTTCCATTAAATATACTAAAATTATATAAAGAAAATTATACAGATCCAGAATCTTTAAAATATTGGTCTGATATAGGGATTAAAAAGATTAATGGAGAAGACTTACCTAATTCAAATTTAAAAGCTAATTTAATATTGCCTGATGGAAATAAAGGTAAAGCTTTTCTTGTTTATAAAAACTTTTATACAATTAAAAAGTATAATGCTTCTACTTATTACGCTCTATCTGTAGGTATTTTATCTGATAGGATTAAATTTTGAAAAATTTAATAATTATAATTTTACTTTTTTGTTTAAGTGCATGCGCAGAATTAAATCTTGCTAATCATTTAACAAAAAAAATTATTATGTCTAATAAAGAAGAAAAAATAACTAAAGATGAAAATAACAATAAAGAACTCATAAAGCCTTACTATAAGGTAGGGAACCCATATTATATTAATGGTATAAAATATGTACCTAAAGAAGTTAGCTCTTATTATGAAGAAGGTATAGCATCATGGTATGGGCCAAAATTTGATGGTAAATTAACTGCTAATGGGGAAATATTTAATCAGTACGATATTACAGCTGCACATAAAACATTACCTCTACCAAGTCTTGTTAAAGTCACAAATTTAGAAAACAATAGAAGCATTACTTTAAGAATAAATGATAGAGGGCCATTTGTAGGTGATAGAATAATAGATTTATCATATAAATCAGCACAAATTCTAGGAGTTATAAATAAAGGCACTGCGAGGGTTAGTGTAGAGCTTATTGAATATGGAAAGCATCTTTTAAACTACTCTAAAGATAAACAGATTGTTCAAAAACAAAATAATAAACTTCATTTTTTACAAGTTGGAGTCTTTAAAGATCCAAATAATGCAGATAGATTATCTGAAAAATTAAGAAAAACTTTATATTTAGAACATAAAGTAATGATTAATACATTAAGTATTAATGATGAAACTTTATATATAGTTAAGATTGGGCCAATAAGGGATAGTGAAAAGGCTTTATATGTTCAAAGAAAACTTAAAAAAGATGAAATATTAACAAAGTTGGTTATAGAATAAATATATAAATTCTTAAGGAGATTAAATGTTAAAAAATAATATTACTAGTAGCTTAAAAATCATTATAAAAATTTTACTTATGTTTTTAGTATCAACTAAAATTAGTATTGCACAAAATACAATTAATACATCCGCCAAATACGCTCTACTTATAGATCATGAAACAGGAAGGGTTCTCTTAAATAAAAACTCTAATATTAAGATGTCTCCTGCTTCAATGAGTAAGTTAATGACAATTTATTTAGCATTTGAAGCTATTAAACAAGATAGAATGAATTTAGATACTGAGTTAGTAGTAAGTGAGAATGCATGGAGAAAAAAAGATAAAAATGGAAAATCTTTACCTCCAAGCGGCTCAAGTATGTTTCTAGAACCATTAACAAAAGTAACAGTAGAAGATTTACTTAAGGGAATTATAGTACAATCGGGTAATGATGCTTGTATCGTAATAGCTGAAGCTTTAAATGGCTCTGAAGAAGCATTTGCAAATAAAATGAATGAAAAAGCAATAGAATTAGGTTTACTAAATAGTAATTTTACTAATTCTACTGGCTGGCCAGATAAATTACATTTAATGTCTTCATATGACTTAGCACTACTTGCTTCAAGATTATATGAGGATTTTCCAGAATATATGCATTATTTTTCTCAAACAAAATTTACATATAATGGTATAGCACAATCGAATCGCAACCCTGTTTTATATCAAGATATAGGAGCTGATGGCTTAAAGACTGGTTATACAAAATCTAGCGGCCATGGAGTAGTAGCATCTGCTATGCAGAATGGAAGAAGACTTATATTAGTTTTAAATGGTATAAAAGGTACTAAACTAAGAGCCATAGAAGCAGAAAGAATAATTAATTGGGGTTTTAGAGAATTTGAAAATATAGTTTTGTATGAAAGAAATGAAATTGTAGATTCTGCAAATATATGGCTCGGCAACAGGCCTACTGTTCCACTTATAGTTAAAGATAGAGTTATATTAACTTTATCAAAAGCTGATAGAGGTAAAGACCTTAAAGCAATTGTAAAGTATGTAGGGCCATTAATACCACCTTTAAATAGTGATTTTGCAGTTGGAAAATTGATTATAAAAAATTATAAAGGAGATAGAGTTAATGAATATAATTTATTTCCAGAGTTTGAGGTGAATAAAGCTGGCCCAATTGGAAGATTATTTGGATCTTTATCTTATTTAATATGGGGAAATGCTATTCAATGAGTAATACAAAAGGTTTTTTTTTTACATTTGAAGGGGGCGAAGGCACTGGAAAAAGTACCCAATCAAAATTATTATATGATTATTTAATCAATAAAAATATTAATTCAATTTTAACAAGGGAGCCTGGTGGGTGTATTGAGTCTGAAGAGATAAGAAATTTACTTATAAATGGGGAAATTAATAAATGGGACCCTATTACTGAAACACTATTACATAATGCAGCAAGAAGAGAACATATAAAAAAAGTTATTAAGCCAGCTTTATTTGAAAATAAAATAGTTATTTGTGATCGGTTTCTTGATTCGACAATGGCTTACCAAGGTGTAGGACAAGGAGTAAATGAAAACTTTATAAATATATTGTCAAAGAATATTAATGAAAATATCGTTCCAAATATGACATTTATTTTTGATGTGGATATAGATATATCTCTTAAAAGAGTCAAAAACAGGGATAAAGAAAATATTAATAGATATGAAAAATTTGATGCATCTTTTCATAATAATATTAGAAAATATTTTAGATCATTAATTAATACAAAGAAGAGATATATATTAATAGATGCATCAAAAAATATTGAAGAAATACATTTAAAAATTATAAATTGCATCAACCCCTTAATAAATAAAATTTGAAGCAATTATTATGTCATTAAAGTTACATCCTAGACAAACTAAAGAGTTTATAGGCCATTATGAAGAAAAAAAAATATTTGAAAAATCATACTTTAATAAAACTTTACAGCATTGCTGGCTTTTAGAAGGGCCTGCTGGTATAGGAAAGACAACTTTTGCTTATTGCGCTGCTAGAGCAATTTTATCTTTTAATAATTTGGAACAAGATAAACTATCATTATTTGATAATGATATGAGTATTGAAGATAATAAAACACTCAATTTTAATTATGATGATAATAATTTAATTCATCATAAAATACGAGAAAATACTCATCCAGATATGAAAATAGTTGAACAAACAAGTGATGAGAATAATATAGCATTGAAGGAGATTATTCCAGTAGACAAAGTTAGAGAAATAGAATTATTTTTTTCTAAAACATCTGTAGAAGGTGGTTGGAGAATTGCTATTATAGATAGCTTAGACAATTTAAATAAACATGGCTCAAATGCACTATTAAAAATATTAGAAGAACCCCCAAAAAAATGTTTAATATTTCTTATATCTGGAAACAAGTCAAATGTATTAGATACTATTAGGTCAAGATCTAGGGTCTTAAAATTTAGAGAGTTAGATGTAAATGACACCACTTCAATAATAAATAAGTCAGCCACTATACAAACAGATGAAGAATTAAAAAAAATTATTATTTTAGCAAATGGTAGCCCTGGAAAAGCTATAACATTGTATAATAATAATGGTTTAGATATTTATGATAAATTGATTGATATATTTTTAAAAGTTTCAGATCTTGATATAACTAAAATAGAACCTTTATTAAAAAGTATTTCAATTAAACAAAATTTATTTGGAATAAAGATAGTAAATATTTTAATTACAATTTATTTGAACAGAACTTTTAAAAGAGGATTAAATATACTTGAAGATCAAGTTTCTAATGATGAGAAAAATAGCCAAGATTTATTTTTAAAACATTTCAATATTAGAGATATTCCAAGTTTATGGGAGCTTATATATTCTCAAACTAATCTAACTAATAACTTTAATTTAGATAAAAAACAGGCAATTATAAATTTAATAGAAAATATTTTAAAATTTAAGAAAAATGATGTATCTAAAGGGAATATATGAATAATAAATCTAAAAATTTTTATATAACTACACCGATATATTATGTAAATGATGTTCCCCATATAGGCCATGCATATACAACTGTAATATGTGATACAATTGCTAATTTTAATAGATGGTTAGGAAAAGACGTTAATTTTTTAACAGGAACAGACGAACATGGTCAAAAAGTTGAAAAATCAGCTTTAAAAGCTGGTATTGACCCTCAGAGGTTTACAGATGAAGTATCAAAAAGTTTTTTCAATTTAGCTAAAAAGCTTGAGATAAATAATACTGATTTTATTAGAACTACAGAAAAACGTCATAAAAAATCAGTCATAGAGCTTTGGAAAAAGTTAGAAGAAAATGGAAATATTTATTTAGGAAAATATTCTGGCTGGTACTCAGTTAGAGATGAAGCTTTTTATTCTGAAGATGAGATAAATGAAGATAAAGATGGAAATAAAATAGCACCTAACGGCTCTGAACTAGAATGGGTAGAAGAACCATCATATTTTTTTAAACTTTCTTCATGGCAAGATAAATTATTAAAATTTTATAAGGATAATCAAGAATTTATATCTCCTAAAAGTAGATATAATGAGGTAGTAAGTTTTGTAAATAAAGGACTTGAAGATCTTTCAATATCTAGGACAACATTTAAATGGGGAATACCTGTTCCAGATAACAATGATCATATTATATACGTTTGGCTTGATGCGTTAACTAATTATATATCAGCATTAAATTACACTAATAGTAAGGATAATAATTGGAAAACATTTTGGCCAGCTAATATACACGTTGTTGGTAAGGATATTTTAAGGTTTCATGCGGTTTATTGGCCAGCTTTTCTTATGGCAGCAGGAATAGAAATACCCTTAAAAGTTTATGCTCACGGATGGTGGACTGTAGATGGAAAAAAAATGTCTAAATCAACAGGAAACGTAGTTAGTCCTGATTATATTATAGATAAATATGGTTTAGATCAGTTTAAATATTTTTTATTGAGAGAAGTAAGATTTGGACAGGATGGAGATTTTTCTGAAAATGCATTAGTAAAAAGAGTAAATTCTGATTTAGCAAATGATTATGGAAATTTAGCACAAAGAGTTTTATCATTTATATACAAAAATAATGAAGCTTTGATTCCTAATAAAGGGACGTTAGATAAAGTTGATAAGGATTTGTTGTATGCTATGGATAACATTAAGGATAAAATTATAAATCATATGAATAATTACAAAATTACTGATGCTTTGGAAGAATTATGGCTAATAATAAGGAAATCTAATACTTATATAGATGAGCAAGCACCCTGGGCACTTAAAAAAACAGACCTTGAAAGAATGAATACAGTTTTATATGTTTTATGTAGCGTAATAAAAAATGTAAGTTTAATAGCTAAAAACTTTATACCAATAGGCGCTAATAAAATTTTAGATCAATTGTCAATCAATAAAAATAAAAGAGAATATGCCAATTTTTATGATGAGCTTATATCAGGTACTAAACTTTCTAAACCCGAAGGTGTTTTTCCAAGATTAGAAATTAAGGAATAATTATGATCATTGACACTCATTGTCATTTAGATTTTAAAGATTTTAATGAAGACTTTAATGATGTCTTATTAAATGCTAAAAATAATAAAATTTATGGAATGCAAACTATATGTACTAAAATTAGTGAATTTCCTGATATTCTTCAAATTGCTAAAAAACATAGCAATATTTGGTGTTCGGTCGGAACTCATCCACATAATGCAAATGAAGAAAACGATATTTCAAAGGAAGCTATAATAAAATTATGCACCCATGATAAAGTAATTGGGATAGGAGAAACGGGTCTTGATTATTACTATAAAAATAGCAATAAAAAAAATCAAAAAAGTTCTTTCCTAAAACATATAAATGTTGCACGAGAGACTAATTTACCCTTAATAATACATGCAAGAGATGCAGATAAGGATATTATAGATATTCTGCTTCAAGAATATAAGGTAAAGCCTTTTAGGGGAGTGATTCACTGTTTTACTGCTAGTTATGAACTAGCAGAAGCCGCACTTAGTATTGGTTTTTACATATCTTTTTCTGGAATTATTACATTTAAAAATGCAGAAGACATAAGAATGTCTTGTAAAAAAATACCTATTAGTAGAATTTTAGTAGAAACAGATTCCCCATTTCTTGCTCCAATTCCATATAGAGGTAAAAGAAATGAACCCTCATACATAATAGAAACAATTAAAAAAATTGCTGAAATTAAGGACTTAACTATTCAAGAAGTTACTGAAATCACTACTAATAATTTTTTTAATTTATTTACGCGAGCGAAACTATGAGTATTGAGATTACTATACTTGGATGTGGATCTTCAGGAGGAGTCCCATTAATTGGCAATATATGGGGTCCTTGTGACCCTAATGATAAAAGAAATGTAAGAAGGAGGGTATCTATATTAGTAAAAATGAATGATTTGACATTTTTAGTTGATACAAGCCCTGATTTAAGAATGCAGATGCTTGATGCAAACGTAAAAAATATTGATGCCGTATTATACACACATTCGCATGCAGACCATGTGCATGGAATTGATGATTTAAGAGCCTTTTGTTGGAAAAGAAAAGATAATAGGCCTATACCTATCTACGGAGATGAATATACAATTAATCAACTCACTACCAGATTTTACTATGCTTTTCAAAAAAATTCTGGTCCTGCAATACCAAGTTTAGAGGCAAATAATGTATCAGTTGGATCTAATGATATTGAGGGTATTAATATTCAGGCTATCAAACAAATACATGGCAAGGGCTATAGTATAGGATATAGATTTGATAATATGGCATATTCTACGGATGTTAACCATTTGCCAGAAGAATCCTTACAACAACTAAAAAATTTAGATTTATGGATAGTAGATTGCGTAAGATATGAGCCTCATTATAGTCACTCTCATTTTGATCAAACTATGGAATGGATAAAAATACTAAAACCTAAAAAAGCAATTTTAACGCATATGGGACACTGGTTAGATTATGAAGAGCTTAAATCTAAGTGTCCGGTAAATGTTGAACCAGCTATTGATGGAATGGTTATAAATATATAATGGAAAGTAATTTTATTAATCTTTTAATTTCAGGATCTTTAAAAGATCCAATTTTATGGATTCTATCTTTAGTTATTGCTAGTAATGTTTTATCTAATAGTTTTAAAATGAAGCTTTTTTATCTATCTGTAGCAGGAATTATATGGGGATATATTAGACTTTATATATATAAATCATTTGGACAGTTATTTAGTTTAGAGCAAACCTTATTATTATTATTTATTTGTTTTATGCTAATGATTTTATCTGGAAGTTTTTTTTATTTTGCAATTAAATATTTTAAATCAAATAGTTAACCTATTTAGTTATTTTTTTATATAAATAATATATATATTATTTCTGATAATATACATTATGCGCCTAGGATTAAAATGAAAGAAATAAATACTTTAATAGATTTAGTAAAAAAAATAAGAAATACAGAGGATGGATGTGGTTGGAATTCGAAACAAAATAATAAATCCCTACTACCTTATCTATTAGAAGAAACATATGAGGTGATAGATGCAATAAAGAATAATGATGATATCGAATTAAAAGAGGAATTAGGAGATTTATTATTTCAAATTATATTACATTCAGAAATAGCCTCTGAAAGAAATAAATTTAAAATAAAGGATGTTATAGTAAATTTAAATGAAAAATTGATAAGAAGACATCCTCACGTATTTAAAGTTAAAGAAAGATTAACTGATGAAGAATTAGAAAAACAATGGAGAAAAATAAAGAAACTAGAAGGTAAAGAAATAGATATTGACAGCCCCTTCTCTAAAATAAATAATTCTCAATCTATTATTCTTCAAGCTCTAACAATAGGTAAAATTAGTAATCATTTAAAATTTGATTGGAAGAATTATGAAGGCCCAGTAGCTAAAATTAAAGAAGAACTTAAAGAAGTAATTAATGAAAAAAATAAAAATAATCCTGAAAAAATAGAAGAGGAAGTTGGTGATCTTTTATTTTCTGTAGTCCAATTAGCTAGGCACTTAAATACAAATCCAGAAATAGCATTAATACGTGCTAATAAGAAATTTGCAAAAAGAATAAATTTAATACTACAAGACTTTGAAAACAAAGAAGATTTTATTAAAAGCAATAATAAAATTAAAGAAAAATATTGGAATAAAGTCAAAAAGTTATAATAATCTTATAAGTGAAGAAGTATCATTTCTATTATAACCTTGTTCAATTAATTTTTTATAAAACTCATCTATTAATTTAGTAACAGGTAAATTCGCATTATTCTTATTAGATTCATTTATACATATTTGTAAATCTTTATGCATAAGTTCTATAGCAAAACCAAAATCAAATTCTCCTTTAGACATAGTTTCTGCTCTATTTGCCATTTGCCAAGAACCTGCTGCACCCTTAGAAATTACGTCAACTACTTTCTTAATATCCAAGCCGGATAACATTCCAAATTTGATTCCTTCTGAAAGCCCTTGTAATAATCCTGCAATACAAATTTGATTCACCATCTTAGTTAATTGACCAGCTCCAGATTTACCCATTAGAGTTACAGCTTGCGAATATGTATCTATATATGGTTTAGCAATATTAAAAACATCCTCTTGCCCTCCTACCATTACAGTAAGTACGCCATTTATAGCACCAGCCTCTCCACCAGATACAGGTGCATCCAGAAATGAAATCCCATATTCTTTTGAATTATCGTTTAATAACCTTGCTATATCCGCAGATGCAGTTGTGTTATCTACAAATATAGAGCCTTCATTCATAGCATAAAATGCCCCATTATTTCCAATACATATATCTTTAATATCATTGTCATTTCCAACACATGCGAAAACAATTTTTGAATCTTTTACAGCTTCTTTAGGAGTATTAGCCTTTTTTCCAGAAAAATCCTTGAGCCATTTATCACTCTTACTTTCAGTCCTATTATAAACTGTAACATTATACCCTGCCTTTGATAAATGACCAGCCATATGATACCCCATTACTCCTAAACCTAGAAAAGAAATATTATTTTCATCCATACTTAATCTCCTAAATAAAAAACTATCTTTAATAAGATAGTTCTTTTTATAGACTAAAGATATTTAAAATAAAAACATAAAGTTAAAAAAAAAGGGCAGAATTAACTGCCCTTTTATAATTATGATATAGAATGCGTGACTGTGAGCTTACATGCCCATTCCGCCCATGCCACCCATTCCTCCCATGCCGCCCATGCCACCCATATCAGGCATAGCAGGAGCTGCTGAGTCTTTATCTTCCATTGTATCTGCAACCATTGCTTCAGTGGTAATTAATAGCCCTGAAACTGATGATGCATCTTGTAATGCTGTTCTAACTACTTTAGTAGGATCAATAATGCCAGACTTAATCATATCTACATATTTTCCACTTTGAGCATCAAAACCAAAAGATTTATCTTTTGAGTCGTTAATTTTACCAACTACAATTGATCCATCAAAGCCAGAGTTTGAAGCAATTTGTCTAATAGGTGCTTCGCAAGCTCTTTTAACTATTTCTAAGCCTACTTTTTGGTCATTGTTTTCTGGTTTAAGTTTAGCTAAAGCTTTAGAAGCATTGACTAATGCTCCTCCTCCTCCAGGAACAATACCTTCTTCTACAGCAGCTCTTGTAGCATTCATTGCATCATCTACTCTGTCTTTTCTTTCTTTAACTTCAACTTCTGTTGCACCACCTACTCTAATCACTGCAACACCACCAGCTAACTTAGCTAATCTTTCTTGAAGTTTTTCTCTATCATAATCTGAAGTAGCTTCTTCAATTTGAGCTTTTATTTGGCTTACTCTTGCAGAAATATCTTTTTTAGAACCAGCACCGTCAATTACAGTAGTTTCTTCTTTTGTAATATGTACTCTTTTTGCTGTACCTAGCATTTTTAAATCTACATTCTCTAATTTAATACCTAAATCTTCACTAATAACCTGAGCATTAGTTAAAGTTGCAATATCAACTAGCATAGCTTTTCTTCTATCACCAAACCCTGGAGCTTTCACTGCTGCGACCTTCAAGCCACCTCTTAATCTATTCACAACCAGTGTAGCAAGGGCCTCACCTTCTATATCTTCAGCAATTATTAATAAAGGCTTTCCAGATTGAACTACTTTTTCTAGAACAGGAAGTATAGGCTGTAAGCTAGATAATTTTTGCTCATGGATAAGAATATAAGGGTCTTCCATTTCAGCAGTCATTTTTTCAGCATTAGTTATAAAATAAGGTGATAAATAACCTCTATCAAACTGCATACCTTCAACCACATCTAATTCAGTTTCTAAACCTTTAGCTTCTTCAACCGTAATTACACCCTCTTTACCTACTTTTTCCATAGCAGTAGCTAATAACTCACCTATTTCAGCTTCTCCATTTGAAGAAATAGTTCCAACTTGTGCAACCTCTGCTCTTGAAGTAATTTTTCTACTATTTTTATTTAACTCATTAACAACTGTTTCTGTTGCCAAATCTATACCTCTTTTGACATCCATAGGATTCATTCCAGCTGCAACTGCTTTACAACCTTCTCTAACTATAGATTGAGCTAAAACAGTAGCGGTAGTAGTTCCATCACCAGCTATATCATTAGTTTTGCTAGCAACCTCTCTTACCATTTGTGCTCCCATATTCTCAAACTTGTCTTTAAGTTCTATTTCTTTTGCTACAGTCACTCCATCTTTTGTTGTTCTAGGAGCTCCAAAGGATTTATCAATAACTACATTTCTACCTTTCGGTCCTAAAGTAACTTTTACAGCGTTTGCTAAAACGTCAACACCACGAAGCATACGTTCTCTGGCATCGGTTGAAAATTTTACATCTTTTGACGGCATTTAAATATTCCTTAATTTAGAGGGCTAATTAGCCCATTATTCCCATAATATCTGACTCTTTAATAATTACTAAATCATCAGAACCTATCTTTATTTCTGTACCTGACCACTTTCCAATTAAAACAACGTCACCTTTCTTTACATCTAAAGGTGTTATTTTTCCGTCATCAGAACGTAATCCTGTACCTACAGCCACTACTTTGGCTTCCATTGGTTTTTCCTGAGCAGAGTCAGGTATAATGATCCCACCTGCTGTTTTTTCTTCGCTTCCCATGCGTTTTACTAAAACACGATCATGAAGGGGTTTAAAATTCATATCAAATATCCTAATATTAAAGTTAAAAATTTAGCACTCTATCTATAAGACTGCTACTCTCAATATCTGATATGTGTGATTTACTTACGTAAATGTCAAGTGTATTGATAATATTTTTTTAATTATTTTTTATAAAGTCATTAATAATATTTTTTAAATGATTAATTCCTTGGCCTGTTAAGGCTGATAAAAAAACTTTATTTTTAGAATTTATTTTTTTTCTATCAATCATATCTAACTTATCAATTTTATTAATCACTTCTATATAGTTATTGGGAATTTCTCCATTACTATAACCAAATATTTGACCAATAATTGCTTGCACATCTTCATTTTGAGAATAATAGTCCTCATGAGAAATATCTCTTACATGTATTATTAAATCAGCATAAAGTATTTCATCTAAGGTTGATTTAAAAGACTCTATTAACTCTGTCGGCAAATTACTTATAAAACCTACGGTATCAGATATTATAAAATTATCATCTTTTGACAAGCTAACAATTCTATGCTTCGGATCCAATGTTGCAAATACCATATCTTTTGCAAATTCATTTGATCCAGTCATTTTATTAAATAAAGTTGATTTACCAGAATTTGTATAACCTATTAAAGAAACTAAAGGATATAATTTTTTTCTCTTATTTCTCTGCAATTCTCTTATTTTTCTAACTTTTTCAAGTTCTTTTTTTATTCTCTTTATTCTGCTAGTAATATGTCTTTTATCTAATTCAATTTGCAATTCCCCAGGCCCCCCTAAAAACCCTCGTCCTCCTCTTTGCCTTTCTAAATGGGTCCAAGACCTAACTAACCTAGTTTTTTGCCACGTAATATGAGCTAATTCAACCTGTAAAGAGCCCTCTTTAGTAGCTGCTCTAGCACCAAAAATTTCAAGTATTAAGGCAGTTCGGTCTAATACTTTAACATTCCATATTCTTTCAAGGTTTCTTTGTTGAATAGGAGAAATATTAGAATTGATAATAATTATACAACTCTCAATTTTATTTTCTATTAATTTTTTCTTTATTTCTTCTATTTTACCTTTACCAAAAAAAGTTCCAGGGTTAATTTTATTAATTTTGATTATATTAGATTGATATATTTTTAAATTTATAGCTGTTGCTAATGACTGTAATTCAAATAGTACAGAATCATTTGTTCTCCTGTTAATATTATTATTTAAAATATTAGGATGTATTAACCAGCAAATATTCATTTTATGAATTACTATAGATCAAATTTTTTTCCAAAAAATTGCTGAAATTAATATCATTACTAAAAAAATTTCAATTCTACCAAATAATAAAACTATAGATAATAAAATAACCTCTAAAGTTGAATTAGGATAATAATTTAGATTTGCAATTTCTAAAAGACCGATACCTGAATTTGTTATAGTAGAAATAATAATTAAAAATGAATGCTCAAAATTTAAACCAAAAATTGAAAGAATAGCAGACAATATAGGAATAGAAATTAAGTAAAGTATACAAAATAAAAATATTTGTGAAGTTTCATCTATATTACTAATTTTTTCTTTTGCCATAATTTTTCTAGGATTTACCAATCTAAATAATTCTACATAAATATATTTATATATATAAATTATTCTACTAGCCTTCAATCCTCCTGAAGTAGAGCTTATCGATCCACCTATCAACGTAAGAATAGTTAAAAATAAAATTATATTGTTTAGTAAACCATAATTATATAATTTTTCAGGAATTAATCCTGTGGTTGTAATAAAAGAGGTTATTAAAAAGCTAGTATCAATAAACTTATCAACAGAAGGCATTTTAATATTATTAAAAATATTCAAGCTTAGAAATAGTGTAAAAAGGAACATAAAAATGAACATAATTTTTAAATTTTTATTTTTAAAATAATTTAAAAAACCATGAGAAAAAGATTTATAGTGTAAATTAATAGATAGCGAACCTATAACCATAGTAAAAATCATAAATAATTTTGTAAGATTATTATATTCAATTTTAATATTTCCATCTGAGGTGAATGCGTTACTTGTAGAAATTAATGCCATAGATATATGAATTGCTTTATTTAAATCATTAATTAGTAATCTAAAAATAAAGATAAAAATTAGTGTTAAAGATAAGTAAAGTAGAAATATAATTCTAACATTTTCTATAGAAAAATAATCTTTTGAAATATTCTTTTTGGATAAGACCATTTCAACAAAAAAAGTACCTACAATTATTGTTACTACCCCCCCTAACCATTGTAAAATTGACTGCCATATTAAGAAAGCAGAACTATTAAAATTTTCTATATTAGTCCATATTCCATTGGTAGTTACTAAAGTAGTTGTAAGAAAAAAAATATCTCTAATGCTTTCATTAGGAAATAATATATAAAAAGGTATAGACCCCATTATTATAAGCAAAAACCAAACTACAAATATGGATAAAACACATGTATTTTTATCTATATTATAAATATTAACTTTATCTTTTGAAATATATATACAAACAAAAATAAAAATTGCTAAAATTAATAATAATACAAATGGTATAGTATTAGAATTTAAAAGTAGAGACCATAATATTGCAATAATTGAGCTAAAAGAAATAATAATTTGTAATATGAGAATAGACGGATATGTGTTTTGAATTTTCAAAATTTATGCCTAAAAAATTAAGTTAATAAAAACCTATTCCTACAGAAAATATCTTTTCAATCTCTGTAATAAAATCATGTTTAGCAAAAACAATAACCCTATCACCGACTTCAATTGTGCTAGACCCATTTGGAAGAATTACTGATTTATCTCTAATTAATGCCCCAATAGTAACTCCATCAGGTAATGGTTTCTCCCTTAGGGGCACACCTATTAAAATTGAAGACTCAATGGCTTCTAATTCTATTACTTCTGCTTCTCCTTCTCTCAAACTTTGTACCTGAAAAACTTTACCTTTTCTAACATATCTTAAAATTCTTGAAACAGTTAGTTCTCTTGGGTTTACTACTGCATCAATGCCTAATGAATTAATAAATGGACTATATCTATTTTCAGATAATAAAGCTGCAGATGAATGACATCCATATTTCTTAGCTAAAATGGCTGATAAGGTATTAATTTCATCACTTGCTGTAAGTGCAAAAGTGAAATCAGCCTTAGCTATATTAGCCTCCTCTAATATTTCTTTATCTAAAGCATCTCCATTTAGAATTATAGATTTACTTAACTCATCAGCAATATTTTCTGCTCTATTTTTATTATTTTCTATTAAGGTGATATGAGATTGGGGCTCATTTTCTTCAATAGATTTAGCTACTCTTAAACCTGTTTTACCACCACCTATTATAACAATTCTTCGCGCTCTTGCAGTTTCTTTGCCAAAAACAGAAAGAACTCTTTCTGTCATATTAGACTCTGCCATTATATATATATCATCACCACTTTTCATTTCACTAAGTTTATTTGGAACAAAACCCTGAGAGTTTCTAACAATATAAACGACCCTAGCTCCTAAATCAGGAAATATTTCTGTAAGCTGATTAAGTGGAGTATTTAATACTGGACAATCTTCAGCTAAATTAATCTCGATTAATCTTACTAGATCATTATCAAACGATATAAGATCTTTTGCGCCTGGAACAGCAACTAACCTTGTAAACGATTTTGCAACTTCCTGTTCAGGAGATATTAGGGCATCAATAGAAAATAATTCTTCATTAAATAAATGTTTCCAGTCTTCCATATTATATGCTTCTGATCTAACTCTAGCAATTTTTATCGGAACTGAAAATAAAGTACTAGCAATTTGACATGAGATCATATTTATTTCATCCGATTGTGTTACTGCTATAATCATATCTGATTTATCAGCTTCTGCTTCTTTTAGTATATTAGGATGAGAAGCGTATCCTATTAAAGTTCTAACATCCAACTTATTGGAAACCTGCTCTATTCTATCAGTATCATGATCAATAATTGTTATTTGGTTTTTTTCATCTGAAAGAAGTCTTGCTATATTATATCCTACTTCCCCTGCACCACATATAATAACATTCATATAAATTTCCTTTATTTTTGTTTTATATTATTTTTTAAAGTATTTAATTTTCTATGAAATGCCGACCTTTCCATGCCAATAAAGTTAGCGGTTTTTGATACATTACCATTAAACCTATCTAAGTTTTTGATAATATAATTGTATTCAAATATATTTCTAGCTTCTTTGAGGTTTAAAGAATAAAGGTATTCTATATCAACATTATTATTCTCATTTATACTTTCCGTCTGTAATAAATCTTTTGGTAACATATCATATGTAATTAAATTTAATTCACTATCATCAATCATAATCAAAACTCTCTCTATAGCATTTTTTAATTGTCTAACATTTCCTGACCAATTATAAGCTTGGAGTGATGCCAAAGCTTGCTCATCAATAGATATTTTGTTACTTCCTGTTATTTCAGAAGCTTTAGTTAAAAAATAATTTATTAATAAAGGGATATCTTCTTTTCTTTTAGATAAGGAAGGCATTTCTATAGGCACTACATTTAATCTATAATATAAGTCTTCACTAAAAGTAGTAGTTTCAATCTTGTCTTTTAAATCAACACTAGTTGAACTAATTACTCTAATATCAATATTTATTTTCGTTGATCCATTCTTTCTTTTAAGTGTGTTATCTTGTAAAGCTTTTATCAAAAATGCTTGTGCCTCTGATGATAAACTTCCCACTTCATCTATAAATAAAGTACCATTATTTGCTTGCTCCAATAAGCCAATTTTTATAATACTACCGTCTTCATCTTCTTCTCCAAACAACAACTGTTCAATAGATTCATTAGATAATATCTGGGAATTTAATAATATAAAAGGTCCTTCGGCTCTTTTAGAGTTTATGTGTATTAATCTTGCTAAAGTTTCTTTTCCAGTACCATACTCACCAGTTATTAAAATTCTACTGCCAGTAGGAGCAACTTTTTTAACTAATAATTGAATTTTTTTAATTAGAGAAGACTCTCCTATTAATTCTAATTCTCCTCCCGCTTTTACCCATAGTTCTTTATGTTCTTTTTTCAGTTTTGATAATTCTAATACTCTTTCAATTGTAATTAGTAATCTTTCTGCTTCAAAGGGTTTTTCTATATAATCACTTGCACCACTTCTTATTGCTTTAACTGCGATATCAATATTCCCATGACCACTTATCATTATACATGGTAATGATATAAACTTTGATTGAATTTTAGCTAGTAACTCTATTCCATCTAATTTACTATTTTCTAACCAAATATCTATTAAAATTAAATCTGGAAGCCTTTCTGATATAGCAGTTAGAGCTTCATTAGAGTTTTCTACAGTTCTTACCTCATAATTTTCATCTTCAAGCAAGCCTGCAATAGAACTTCTTATATCTTCTTCATCATCTATAACTAATATATTATATTTCATTATTTAATAAATTACCCCTATCTAATTATTCTTTACTAATAAATTTAAGGCTAGCACATACTCCATTTTTACCCTCTAAATTATTTACTTCTAATGTACCGCTGTGATCTTCCATAATTTTCTTTACTATTGCTAAACCAAGGCCAGTACCATTTTTTCTAGATGTTACATAAGGGTCTGTTATATCATCTTTAATATTTTTAGGTAGCCCCATTCCCGTATCAATAACATTAATATTAAATATATTTTTATTTTTTATTAATTCTATTGTTAGCATATTTTTAAAATTACTATTATTTGTTCTTTCTAACATAGAATTTATTCCATTTGATAAAATATTTTGTAAAGCTTGTCTTATTTGATTTTCATCAACTACTGCATAAACTATAATTTTAGGTACTTTTATTTTAACCTCTATATTTTCATTAGAAAGAATTGATAAAGAACTAATTTCTTTTACTAAATTAGTTAAATTTACTTTTTTGAACACTGGAACAGGCATTCTTGCAAAAGCAGAAAATTCATTAACCATTTTTCTCATACCATCAACTTGTCTTATTATGGTACTAATACATGATAAAAATATATCTGGTTCTAATGTAATATGATTTTTATATTTTCTTTTTATTCTTTCAGCAGCAAGTTGTATTGGAGTTAAAGGATTTTTAATTTCATGTGCAATCCTTCTAGCAACATCGCTCCATGCGGCAACTCTTTGTATTTTAAAAAATTCTGTCATATCATCAAAAGTGACAACATAACCTAAAATTTCATTTTTATTTTTTTCAGCCGTAATTGTTGTAATAATTATAATTTTTTTATTATTTCTTATTAACTCAATTTCTTTAGTAATTATTTTATGGTTGGTATCAACAATCTCCTTAAATATTTCATTCATCTCTGGAACTACATCTACTAAGTAACTATTATTTATGTTTTTTTTCAAATCTAATAAATCTAAAGCACGTCTATTTGGCAAAAATATTTTACCAAATTTATCCAAACCTAAAACACCAGCAGTTACCCCTGTTAAAACAGTTTCTGTAAATTTTATTCTTCTTTCAAGCTCATTATTTGTATTTACCAAATCATTTCTTTGACTTTCTAATTGTTCGGTCATCTTGTTAAAAGTTTTTGATAGGTCTGCTATTTCATCTTTATTATTATTATCTGGAACTCTTACTTTTAAATCCCCTACAGAAACTCTTTCTGCCGCATTAGCTAAATTTGTTATTGGTGTGACTAAACCATTAGCAAAATTAAAGCCCATAAGAATTGCAACAAACATTAAAAGTATAGCTACTAATAAAAAAACCATTGTAAAAGTAATATGAAGACCTTCTTTTTTGTTTTCTACTCCTTTGTAATTATTAACTGCAGACTTAACTGAATTTATATCTGAAATAACACTTAAATTTTTAAATTTACTTACATATATAAAATGATTACCTAAAAAATTTACAGGAGAAATTGCTGAAATAGTTTTGTCTAACTCATTACTAGAAAAATCGATTGCTGGACGTTTAGTTTTAATCACCAAATCTAATAATTCTTGTCTTTTATTTGATTTAAATAAAAAAGATAGCTCACTTTCTGCAATTATATTTCCATTTTTATTAAATATAATTACTTCAGTAAAATTTCTTTCATAAGCAAGTTTATTTAATAACTTCTTAAGATTATTTTCTTTTTGTATATCTAAGTTAGAAATGTTATTTAAAACTCCTGAAGTATTCAATATTCCAGCAATATCAATCGCATCTATATTAATTTGTCTTTGCCCTTGCTCTAAATAGGCATCTGAGACTGATAAGGATTTATTTAAAGCATTTTTAACTTGAGATGAAAACCAATTTTCAATACCAACAGTAAAAAAAATAGCGCCAAAGATAGCAACTACAATAGCAGGTGCAGCAGCAAGAATACTAAACATTACAACTACCCTACTGTGAAGTCGTGCACCTAATTGACCACTTTTTTTTCTAGACCATATATTTACAACTCGTTTCGTTATAATAATAATTAAACTTATTAAAAGAACTAAATCCAAGTTAAGTAAAACTAATATTAAAAATTTATTTGCATCTCCAGAAGGAGTTATAGCAGCATATGTAGCCATACCAGAAATCAAAGAAGCTACAACTAGAAACCATGATCTCTTTAAACCATTATCAGTCTTATTATATTTAAAAATATTTATTAAAAAAGAAAACACGAAATTTCTTTTATATCTATTTTAATTATTTTTAACATTACCACCTAATTGTATATCTAAGTATATAATTTTTTTTCTAAGTGTATTTCTATTTATACCTAATAACTCAGAAGCCTTAAGTTGATTTCCTTTAACTAATTTTAAAGTTTTTATTATAAGGGGCCTCTCTACTTCATGAATTATTCTATCATAAAGCCCATTAGCTGGAAGTTCATTTTTATGTGTATCAAAATATTGGTTAAGATGTTTTTCAACAGATGCACCTAAAGATGCAGAGGAAAAATTAGGATTATTTTTTTCAACTTTAGACATAAAAGTATTTAAAGTATCTTTATCTATTATATTTTGTGGAACTAAAATTATTATTCTTTTTATTAAATTTTCTAATTCTCTAACATTTCCAGGCCAGTGATAATCAATTAATTCATTTAAAGCTTCTTTATCAAAACTTTTTTTATCTTTCTCATTTTCTATGTATTTTTTTAAAAAATGATTAATCAATAATGGAATATCATCTGAACGATCTCTGAGAGAAGGCACATTTATAGGCACGACATTAAGTCTATAAAATAAATCTTCTCTAAATAACCCATCATTTATCATATTTGTTAAATTCCTATGAGTGGCGGCAACTATTCTGACATTTGTATATATTGTATTTTTACCTCCAACTGCTGTAAAACAACCATCTTGTAATACTCTTAAAAGTCTTGTCTGAGCTTCTACAGGCATATCGCCTATTTCATCTAAAAATAATGTTCCTCCATCTGCTAATTCAAATTTACCTTTAGTACTTTTATCAGCGCCTGTAAATGCACCACGTTCGTATCCAAATAGTTCTGATTCTATTAATTCTCTTGGTATTGCAGCCATATTAATAGCAATAAAAGGCTTTTCCTTTCTTGGCCCATATTCATGTAAAGCTTTTGCTATTAATTCCTTACCAGTTCCACTTTCACCTTTAATCATTACAGTTAAATCTGAATTAACTAATTTGGCCAAAACTCTATATACATCTTGCATAGAGGTAGAACTTCCTACTATTGGTAAATCTTCATCTAAAATGTTATCATTATCTTTTAATATATTATTATTATTCTTTGAGCTAAAAGACTTAGTAACAACATCTAAAACATGGTCTAAATCGAATGGTTTAGAAAAGTATTCATATGCACCGCTAGTACTTGCTTCTATAGCTGTTTTTATAGTATTTAAACCACTCATAATCATAACTGGAATATCGGGCCTTATTTTACGTATTAATGGTAATAATTCTAAACCATTTGAATCTTCCATTACGACATCTGTAATTATTAAATCTCCTTCACCTTGTTCTACCCAAGATAATAATATTTTTCCTCTATCTGTGCTTTTTGTAGTAAACCCTGATCTATTAAATTTTTTTTCAAGAACTACTCTTATAGCTTTATCGTCATCAGCAATTAAAATTAGAGGTTTATTCATCATCTTTTATTCTCATATTGTGGCAGTAAAATTGTAAATACTGTATTTTTAGTTGAATTAACTTCAATTATACCTCCATGTTCTTCAATAATACTAGAAACTATAGACAATCCTAGTCCAGATCCACGATGCTTACTTGATACAAAAGGTTCAAAAAGATGATTTTTTATACTATCTGGTATTCCAGGTCCATTATCTATTACTTGAACATATATAGGTAGTTTAAGTTTATTATTGCTTCCAGAAACTTTTATATTGAATCCATGTCGGTAACCAGTTTTAATTAATATTTCTCCGTTAGGCTTAGCTTCAGCTGCATTTTTTATTAAATTTAAAAATACTTGAATTAAAGAATTAATATCGCCATAAATTTCTGGTAAGGATGGATCATATAACTCAATAATATTACAATTTTCAGCAAAACTATTTTTTGCTAATTTATTTACTCTTCGAAGGATATCATGAATATTTACTACAGTTCTATTAACTATATTACTATCCGATATAGAATTAACTCTACTTGCTAAATCTTCAATTCTATCTACTTCATCAATAATTAAAGATGTTAAATCTTTATCTTCTCCATCCACGACATCACTTAAAAGTTGAGCGGCACCTTTTATTCCAGATAGTGGATTCTTAATTTCGTGTGCCATTAATGAAGATAGTCCTGAAACAGAGTGTATATTTTTATAAACAATACTTCTTTCTATTTGTTCAGCAATTGCTCGTTTATGAAAGCATAAAATAATATGATCATCATCATATATGCCCGCTTCAACATCAACTATTAAATTTCTTTTATTAAAATCATTAATAGTAATATTAAATTGGGTTGCATTATATTTTTGTTTAATTACTTGCTCAATAAGTGAGAATAATTGATTATCTGTAGATAGAAAATTTTTTAAATTGTTGCTTAAAATAATTTTTGAGCTTTCTCCTAAAAGAACTTCTGCTGAATAGTTAATAAATGAAATATAATAATCTTTATCCACAAGTAATATAGCCGATGGAATATTATTTAGTAATTGACTATAATTTAGACTTTTTGCCTGATTAATTTCTTGAGAATTCATATTTAAAAAATCCAAACTGGTTATTTTGCCTATTAATTAGGCAGAATAAAGAATAAATTTGTTTAAGTCTAATAAAATATATATAAATTAAAATAAAAATATTTTAAATTACAAGAGATTAATTAATGAAAACCATTGCAATAATACTTGCTAGCGGAATAGGAAAAAGGTTTGATAAAAGTATAATTAAACAGTATCAATATATAAATGGTAAATCTGTAATATTTCTTTCAGCAATAGCTTTTAAAAGTAATCCTAATATTGAAAAAATAATTATAGTTATTAATAAAAAACATAACGCTATTGCTAAAAAGTGTTTATCAGAAATTGATAATATAGATTATGTTTATGGTGGTTCTACTAGACAAAAATCTGTTTTCAATGCTCTTAAATTTATAAATAAGTATAAACCTAAATATGTATTAATTCATGATAGTGTTAGGCCAAATATTAAGAACATTTTAATAAATAAAATAATTAATAAATTGAAAAATCATGATGCTATTATTCCTGTAATTTCAATTAATGATGCATTAAAAAAAACAAACAACTCTAAAGTTATTGAACATATGGATAGAACAAAATTTTCTTTAGCTCAAACACCACAAGGCTTTAATTATCAGCAACTATATAAAAAACATAAAAATAATCTCACAAGTGATATAAACGATGATTCAACATTATTTCAAAATATTCACTATATTAAAGGAGATATAAATAATATAAAAATAACTACAAAAAATGATTTAATCTTTCTAGAGCATAAAATGAAAAAAGAAAAAAAATATATACAAATTTCAGGAATAGGAATTGATATTCATAAATTTGATACTCTTAATGAGGCAAAATTTTTAGTGATGGGAGGAATAAAAATTAAACATAATAAAAGTTTATTGGGGCATTCGGATGCCGATGTTGTTATTCATGCCTTGGTAGATTCAATACTAGGTACTATTTCTGAAGGAGACATTGGAAATATATTTTCTGATAAAGACCCTAAATGGAAAAATGCAAATTCAGAAATTTTTTTAAAACATGCAATGTCATTATTAAAAAAGCATAAATGTAAATTATTACATTCCGACATAAATATTATATGTGAAGAGCCAAAAATATCTCCATATAGAGATAAAATGAAAAAAAATATTGCTAAATTACTTTTTGTTTCAGATAAATGTGTATCTATAAAAGCCACAACAGCAGAAAATTTAGGTTTTATAGGAAGAAAAGAAGGTATTATGGCGCAATGTATTACAACTATCTCTAAACCATATAATGAATAAATTAAATATAAATAATATTTTTGTTTCTGTATTTGGAATAGGATATATTCCTTTTGCATCCGGAACATTTGGCTCAATAGCTGGTGTAATTTTGGGTTATTTAATTTATTTAATTAATTATAATCTATTTTATTTATTAATACCCTTATTATTATTATTAGGAATGTTATCCTCACAAATATATCAAAATAAAACTGGAGAGCAAGATTCTAAGGTTATAGTAATTGATGAAGTTGTTGGACAATTAATAGCAATGATGACTGTAATGGACGATTTACTATTAATATTTTTTTCTTTTATAATTTTTAGAATATTTGATATTTTTAAACCGTGGCCAGCATCATATTTTGACCAAAAAATGAAAAATGGAAAAGGTGTAATGTTAGATGATGTTGTAGCAGGAATTTATACTTTAATAACTATAAGTTTAATAGATAGAATATTTTGATATGAATAAAATTTTATCTGAATTGTCCTTAAATGTTTTAGATATTTTATGCCTAAAAAAGCTTAAAATTGGAACTGTGGAGTCTTGTACTGGTGGTATGTTAGCTCAATATTTAACAATGCATCCTGGCTCATCTGAATTTTATAGTTATAGCTTTATAACTTATTCAAATGAATCAAAAATCAATTTATTAAATATTAATAAAAATTTAATAGAAGAGTTTGGAGCTGTTAGTGAACAAGTTGCATGCAAAATGGCAGAAAATTTAGTTAAATTTAATAACGATATAGATATAGCCATAGGAATATCAGGTATTGCTGGACCAGGAGGCTCATTACCGAATAAGCCTGTTGGCCTAGTTCACCATGCATTAGCTACAAAAAGCAATATAAGGCATAAAAAAATTATCCATAAAGGAGACCGAGAAACAATAAGAGAATTATCTGTAAAGACAGCTTTGCTAATGACTTTAAATGAATTTAATTAATTATTATATAAAAAATCTGCTCTATCTTCAAAGGCATTAATCATTTTGGAAGAAGCAACTTCAAATAATTTACCCATCAAATTTTTTAGTAAAAATGATCTAAAATCAAATTCAATTTTTAGAGTTATTAAACACTTTTCTTCTGATATTTTTTTTATTTGCCATAAATTATGCATTTTATTAAAAGGACCATTTATTGCTTCTGAATAAATTTCTTTTGAATCTGAGACTGTAACTTTACTCGTAAATTTTTCTTTTACTAGATTAAAGCCTATTTCCATATCTGAATAAAAGATATTAGAGCTTTTGTCATAAATATTAGTAGACTTACACCAAGGTAAAAATTCTGGATATTTCTCTATATCAATAATTAAATCAAACATTTGTTTAGAACTAAAGTTTAATTCTTTAGTTATTTCATAGCTAAACATTAATAGTGTTTTCTCTTGCTATTTTTAACTTATGAAAATCTTCATCTGCATGATAAGAAGATCTAGTCAGTGGAGACGAAGAAACTAATAAAAAACCCATTTTATATGCTAAATTCTCTATTTTACTAAATTCTTCAATAGTTAGATATCTCTCAACTGACAGATGTTTTTTTGTTGGTTGCATATATTGTCCAATTGTAACAAAGTCTACTTTTGCTAACCTTAAGTCCTCTAGAAGTAATTCAATTTCATCTATTTTTTCACCTAAACCAACCATTATTCCAGATTTAGTAAATACTGTTGGACTCAATTCTTTCGCATATTTTAAAATATTTAAGCTATGCTTATATGAAGCACCCCTTCTAACTTTTTTATAAAGCCTAGATATTGTCTCTAAATTATGATTAAAGACATCAGGTTTTGAACTTATAATTTTTTCTAAGGCTCCTTCTTTTCTCTGGAAATCAGGAGTAAGAACTTCAATAGTAGTAGTTGGACTCAGTTTTTTAATTGCCTCAACTGATTTAACAAATTGGTTAGCTCCACCATCATCTAAATCATCTCTATCAACAGAAGTTATAACAACATGTCTTAGATTTAATTTAGATATAGCTTTTGCTAACCTTAAAGGTTCAAATAAATCAATACCAGCTGGAGCACCTGATTTTACATTACAAAAACCACATTTTCTGGTACAAACATCACCTAGTATCATTACTGTTGCATGACCTTTACTCCAACATTCTCCAATGTTAGGACAAGATGCTGCCTCACATACAGTGTTAAGTTTTGATTTTCTAATTAATTCTTTTGTTGATAAATAACCAGAAGATATTGGAGCTTTTACCTTAATCCAACTAGGTTTTTTTAATGTAACTTCTGCACTATTATTTAAATGAGAATTAGAAATATATTTTTTTTTTAATTTACTAGTTTTTAACATAACGTTATCAAATTCATATATGAAGAGCCCTATCATATGCATCTAAAACTGATTCATGAATAGACTCAGATACTGTAGGATGAGGAAAGATTGTATCAAAGAAATCAAGTTCAGTAGCTTCTAATTGCATTGCTATACAATATGTTGAAATTAACTCTGTTACTTCAGGGCCAATCATATGCGCTCCTATAAGTTCTCCAGTTTCATTATTAAAAATAGTCTTAATAAATCCATCTGAATTTCCTAGAGCTATTGCTTTTCCATTTCCTATTAATGGAAACTTACCAACCTTTATTTTTATTTTTTTTTCAATTGCTTGTTCTTCAGTCAGGCCAATACTGGCAATTTGTGGCCTAGAATAAGTACAACCTGGAATTATCCTTTTATGTTTCAAACTTATTTTGGGATTATGTATGAAATCTACAGCATTGACTCCTTCATGACTTGCTTTATGCGCTAACCAAGGTGCACCTGTTAAATCTCCAATTGCAAAAATACCTTTTTCAGATGTTTGATTAAAATTATCTGTGAGTATTTTTCCATCCTCAGTTTTTATATTAACTGTTTCTATTCCTATATTTTCTATATTTGCATTAATTCCTATAGCCATAATCGCTCTAGAATACTTTTTTTCATACCTATTACCATTTTCATCAACATAATCAGCTAAAATCCCATTTTTATCAGATACAATTTTATTAATTTTGGTACTATTTAAAATTTTTATTTTTGAAGATAACAAACTTTTTTTTGCAAATTCTGAAATTTCTTTATCTTCTGTTGGAAGAATTCTATCTTGAGATTCAATAACGGTTACTTTTGTTCCAAAATCATTATAGAAACTTGCAAATTCAATCCCTATTGCACCTGCACCAACTATAAGAATAGAATCTGGTTTTTCTTGAGGAATCATAGCTTCTTTGTAACTCCATATAAATTTGCCATCATGTTTAAGACCTTCAATATTTTTTGGCCTTGCACCAGTTGCTAGAATTATATTAGATGTAGTATATAAAGTTTCATCATCTTTATTTTTTACAGTTACCCTGCCATTTCCAGCAATTTTTCCCTCTCCATAAATAATATCAACATTATTTTTCTTTAATAAGTAATCAACACCTTTTGATAATTGTTCAGAAACCTTTCGAGATCTTGAAACAACTTTTTTCCAGTCAATATTTATACCTTCTAATTTTATGCCAAAATCACTTGTTTCAGATAATATATGTTTAATTTCTGATGCTCTTAAAAGTGCCTTTGTAGGAATACAGCCCCAGTTTAAACATATACCTCCAAGTTTATCCTTTTCAATAATTGCTGTTTTTAAACCTAATTGACTAGCCCTTATAGCTGCAACATAGCCACCTGGTCCACTCCCAATTATAATTACATCATATGAATTGTTTCCTGTCATTTTACTTATACAATCATTTTAATTGGGTTTTCTATTATATCTTTAAACTCTTTTAATAACTTTGCACCTACTGCACCGTCAATTACTCTATGGTCACCTGATAACTGACATGTCATAATATTAGCAATTTCAATATTATTATTAATAACTATTGGTCTTTTTGAAACACTCCCAATAGCCAATATACCTGATTGTGGAGGATTAATTATAGCAGAAAAATTATCAATTTCATACATACCTAAATTACTGATAGAAAAATTACCCCCTTCATACTCATGAGGTAAGAGTTTTCCTGAATTTGCCCTAGCTATAAAATCTTTCATTTTCTTAGATATATCACTTAACCTTAAATAATCTGCATTTTTTATAACTGGAGTAAATAGACCATCCTCTACTGCAACTGCAACACTAATATCTATTGAGCCGTATTGTATAATCTCATTTCCATCCCAAGAACAATTAGCATCAGGAACTTTAGAAAGTGACATTGCAAGCGCTTTAATAATTAAGTCATTTATGGATATTTTGTTTTCAGGAACTAAATTTTTATTTATAAAACTTCTACCTTTTAAGAGTTCATTGACATTACAGTTAACTGATAAATAAAAATGAGGTACTTCTCTTTTAGATTTAGATAGCCTTTCTGCAATAACCTTTCTCATAGAAGAAGTTTTTTTTCTAATATCAGGATTATTTTTTATACTAGAATAATTAATTAAGTTATTATTATTACTAATAAAATTAGTAATATCTTTCTTTATAATTCTTCCTCTGGGGCCTGTTCCTGTAATTGATTTTAGATTAACCTTATTTTGAATTGCTATCCTTTTAGCTAATGGACTTATAGCAATACGGCCTTTATCAATGTAACTGGAATCTAATGTATTTTTTTCTACCAAATCTTCTTCTAAACTTTGGAGAGAAATATTATCATTATTAATTATAATATTTTCGTTATGTTCTTTATTTTTATCTTCACTATTATCTTTTAAACCACTAATTTCTGTACTATTGTCTAGAACTTTATCATTGGTCTTTTCAATTTTAGAAGTACGTTTTTTATCATTTCCAGTTTTATGTTTATTTAATACTTCTTCTACATCCTTATCTGAATCATTTTTATTTCTTAGTACAGCAATTAATGCATTCACACTTATTCCTTCTTCTCCGTCATTAAATAAAACTTTATCTAAAACACCTTCATCAACTGCTTCAATTTCCATAGTAGCTTTATCTGTTTCTACTTCAGCTATGATATCCCCTGATTTAATTTCATCTCCAACATTCTTGCACCATTTAGCAAGATTACCCTCTGTCATTGTGGGAGACAAGGAAGGCATTAGAATTGCTGTTGCCATTTTTTTTACTCCTTAGTATTTAAAGTAATAATTATACAAAATATTTAAAATTATAAATTGCAAAAAACAATATTATGTTAATTTATACGCAATATATAACAATATTTTTTTATCTCTATAACACAATATGCCTTTACTATATAAATTATTAAAATAATCTTCTACATAACTTAAATATATTATCTTGATCAGGTATACACAATTTTTCTAAATTACTCGCATATGGTAGAGGAACATTTAATGCTGCAATTCTCTCCGGGGGAGCATCAAGATAATCAAAAGCTTTTGAAGTAACTTCTGAAATTATTTCAGCACCTATCCCAGAACTCATCCAACCCTCTTCTACAGATACGAGCCTATTAGTCTTTTTTACTGATTTAATTATAGTATTAGTGTCCAATGGCCTTAGAGTTCTTAAATCTATTACTTCAGCACTAATATTTTCTTTTTCTAATAATTCTGCAGCTTTAAGAGCTGCATGAACTCCTCTAGAAAATGAAGTTATAGTAATATCACTTCCAGATTTTTTAATATTAGCAGAACCAATAGGAATTGAATAATCAATTTCAGGTACTTCAAAAACTTCATTATATAATAATTCATTCTCTAAAAATATTACTGGATTAGGGTCTCTTATTGCTGATTTCAGTAAACCTTTTGCATCTGCACTATCATAAGGAGCAACAACTTTTAAGCCGGGTATATTAGTAAATAAGGCACTAAGGTCATGACTATGCTGAGCAGCAACTTGTAACGCAGAGCCATTTGGCCCTCTAAACACTATAGGAATATTAACTAACCCTCCTGACATATAATATGTCTTAGCTGCAGAGTTTATAATTTGATCAATAGCTTGAAATGCAAAATTCCACGTCATAAATTCAACTATAGGTCTAAGCCCTCCCATGGAAGCACCAACAGCTAAACCAGTAAATCCTGCCTCAGTAATAGGAGTATCTACAATTCTCTGATTTCCAAATTCAGATATAAGACCTTGACTCACTTTATATGCACCTTCATATTCTCCTACTTCTTCCCCTATTAAGAAAACATTAGGGTTTGATCTCATCTCTTCAGCCATTGCATCTCTAATTGCAGATCTTACTGGAAATTTACTCATCATAATCCTCACAAAGAACATCTGTATACAAATCATCTTCATTTGAAGGATTACTATTTATAGCTTTTTCTGCTAAGTTACTTATTTCTGACCTTATTTTATCATCTATGCTCTGAAGCTTTTTAGAACTATATATTTTTTTATCAACTAACTTCTTTTTCATAAATTCAATAGGATCCTGTTCTTCTCTCATTTTTTGAACCTCTTCTCGGGTTCTATATTTTGCTGGATCTGACATAGAATGGCCTCTATATCTATATGTTTTCATTTCAAGTATAATAGGACCATTACCCTCTCGAACCCATTTTACGGCCTTTTGTGCTGCAAGGTAAACAGAAATAGGATTCATACCATTAACAGCAAAGCCAGGTATTCCAAATGATTCACCATGTTTACTCAAATCTGTTCCTGCGCTAGCTCTCTTAATAGAAGTTCCCATCCCATACTGATTATTTTCAATACAAAATATTATAGGCAATTTCCATAATGAGGCCATATTATAAGATTCATATACTTGCCCTTGGTTAGCAGCACCATCTCCAAAGTAAGTAAGTGATAAAGAAGGTTTATTTAAATATTTTGAAGCAAAGGCTAAACCAGTTCCTATTGGAACCTGAGCACCTACAATTCCGTGTCCACCCCAAAAATTATTTTTAGGGTCAAACATATGCATAGACCCACCTTTACCTTTAGATATACCATCTCCCTTTCCCATTAATTCACATAATAATTTATATGGTGATGCCCCACGTGACAATAAATGTGCATGACATCTATAACCAGTAATAACATTGTCATCTTTATTAATTGCAGCTTCCATACCTACAGAAACTGCTTCTTGACCTATATATAGGTGACAAAACCCCCCAATTAATCCTAAACCATATAGTTGACCTACTCTCTCTTCAAATCTTCTTAAGTAAAGCATTTTTTCATAAAAGGATTCTAATGTCTTATTACTTATATCATTCTCATTAAAATTGTCGTATTTTTCTAGTAATTCAGTATTAAGTGAGGAATTATCTTGAAAATTATTTACAGACATCCCAGGAGGAATAAAAACTTGAGGTATAGTGCCTCCAGCTTTTAATAAAAGTTTAATTATTGAAGGTTTCCATCTATCTGGTATGCCTTGTTGCTTCCAAGAGTAAACTGTTTTTTCATTTAAAACAATATTAGTAAATTTAGAGAGATTTTTTGCTAATAATCTTCCACCACCTAGCTCATCTATAATATTAGAATAATCTTTATCCTTTAACATATAGAATAATTTAGTTATTATACAGAATAAGTCAAATAATTTTATTCTAGAGAAATGAGAATTTCATCTTTTGAAGAATAGCCTAACTTAGATCGAGTCAGCTCGTCTAATAAATCTAAATTATTTTGAACATTAGTTATTTTACTAACCAATAATTCTTTAAATACTAGTTCTTTTTCTTTACTATCAAGTATATTTAAATTCTGTTCTACTAAATCTTTTTTGTTTTCTAATGGATTTAAACTTATATTACCATTAATAAAATGGAAAATAAAATAAGCCCCTGTAAAAAACACACATGTTCTAAAAAATATATTTCTTACAAAAATATAATTATTATTTTTAAAATTTAATTTTTTATACATAACATAATGAATCACTTAATTTTAAAATAGTCAATATTAATTACCAAAATAATTATCTTTGTTATATAAGGCCTTATCTCCTAATAATTCTTCTATTCTTAATAATTGATTATATTTACTTAATCTATCTGATCTTGACAAAGAGCCTGTTTTAATTTGACCTGCATTCGTAGCTACAGATAAGTCAGAAATAAAATGATCTTCAGTTTCTCCTGACCTATGGGAAATCATTGAAGTATAAGAAGCTTTCTTAGCCATATTTATTGCATTTAATGTTTCAGTTAATGTACCTATCTGATTAAATTTTATTAAGATAGAATTAGCTATATTATCTCTTATACCCTTTTCTAATCTACTTGTATTAGTTACAAATAAATCATCCCCTACTAGTTGCACACTACTGCCCATTTGCTTGGTCATACTCTTCCAGCCATCCCAATCATCTTCAGCTAAACCATCTTCTATGGAAATAATAGGATATTCTTTAGTAAGATTGTTTAAATAGTCTATTAATTCTTGGCTATCTAATTTCTTGCCTTCACTATTTAATACATATTTATTATCCTGATAGAACTCTGTTGAAGCAACATCTAATGCTATAGATATATTTTTACCAGGAATATAACCTGCCTTTTCAATTGCTATTATTATATAATCTAAAGCCTCTTTATGTGATGAAAAATCGGGAGCAAACCCTCCTTCATCTCCTACAGCAATAGAGTAATTTTTTTCTATCAATATGTTTTTTAATGACTGAAAGACTTCCGCACCACACCTTAAAGCTTCACTAAAACTTTCAAAGCCGTAAGGTACAATCATTAATTCTTGAAAATCTAAACTATTATTAGCATGGGCTCCTCCATTAATTATATTCATAAATGGTATAGGTAAATTAACAGAGGACTCACCTCCAATATGAAGAAATAAAGGAACGTTTTTGGAAGTTGCAGCCGCTCTTGAGCATGCTAGTGATGCTCCTAAAATACTATTTCCTCCCAAATTTGCTTTATTAGTTGTACCATCAAGTTCAATTAAAATATTATCAATATTCTCTTGGTCTAGACAATTTTGCCCCTTCAAAGCATTAGATATCTCATTATTAACTATTTGTACTGCTTTTTTTACTCCTTTACCTAAAAACCTAGAATCATTATCTCTTTTTTCTATTACTTCATAAGCACCAGTTGAGGCTCCAGAAGGTACAGAAGCTCTTCCTATCAAGTTATTTTCTAATAACACATCTACTTCAAGCGTAGGATTGCCTCGGCTATCTATAATTTCTCTTCCTATAATTTTATTTATAATTGTCATCATTATACCTTTATTCACTAGATAAATTTTTTGCTATTTCATCATGCTGAATTAAAATTTGAAGCAAACTCTTAAGTTTATCCAAAGGCCACATATTAGGACCATCACTAGGAGCGCTATCAGGTGCTTCATGGGTTTCCATAAATATAGCTGCAACTCCAATTGCAGATGCAGCTGTAGCTAAAGTAGGAACAAATTCTCTTTGTCCACTAGACTTATCACCTAATCCACCTGGCTGTTGTACAGAATGAGTAGCATCAAAAACTACTGGATGCCCAAATTCCTTTAAGATTGGGATAGATCTAAAATCGGATATAAGAGTATTATAACCAAAACTCGCACCTCTCTCACAAATCATAACTCCACCATCACCATTTTGTGATAACTTTTCTGCGACATTCTTCATATCCCATGGAGCTAAGAATTGTCCTTTTTTTACCATTATTGGTAAATTTGACTTAGCTGACTCTATTAATAAATCTGTTTGTCTACATAAAAAAGCTGGTATTTGAATTACATCTACCACTTCAGATAATATTGGTACTTGTTCCTTTTCATGCACATCAGTAATTATTGGGCACCCTACTTTATCTTTTAATACTCTAAATATCTCCATAGTATCATGGATACCAGGCCCTCTGGAGGAATTTAGAGAGGTTCTATTAGCCTTATCAAAGGAAGACTTATATATAAAGTTTAAACCTAATGAATTACAGATACTATCTATTTTACTAGCCATTTTTAATGCGTGGTCGACACCCTCCATCACACAAGGTCCAGCAATTAAAGTAAATTTATTATTATTACTTATAGTGAAATTTTTTACTCTGATTTCTTTCATATTTTTATTCATTTTTTCCTAATTTTTTTAATTGCAGAAATAAAAGATTTGAATATTGGATGTGGCATAAATGGTCTAGACTTTAATTCTGGATGAAACTGAACTCCTAAAAACCATGGATGAGTATCAATTTCTATAATTTCAGGCAACATAGAATCTGGAGATTTTCCAGAAAATATCATACCTTTTTTACTCAATTTATCCTCAAAAATTGAATTTACTTCATAGCGATGCCTGTGTCTTTCATGTATAGTATTTTTTTTATAAATTTTATAAGCTAAAGACCCTTTTAAAATTTTACAAGGATAAGAACCTAATCTCATAGTACCACCTACATCTGATGATTTAGACCTAACTTCTTTTTTACCATCACGATACCATTCGGTAAGCAAGCCTATTACATTGTTTTCTGTATTAATAAACTCTGAAGAATTAGCATTTTTTATATTTAACACATTTCTAGAAAATTCTATAACTGCTAACTGAAGACCAAGACAAATTCCTAAAAAAGGCATTCCATTTAAACGTGCATAATTAATAGCATTAATTTTTCCAGCAATTCCTCTTTCACCGAAACCACCAGGAACTATAATGCCATTTATATTATTAAATTTTGACTTTAAGGATTTTTGACTGAGACTTTCCGAATTAATCCAGTGAATACTTACTCCTAAATTATTACCCAAACCTCCATGGACTAAAGCTTCATTTAATGACTTATATGCATCAGGTAGATCTGTATATTTCCCTACTATACCAATATTAATATTGCTTTTGACATTATTTGCAGATTGAACAATTCTTTTCCATTTATTTAAGTTAATCTTATTAGGCTTAATATTAAAATGTTTAAGAACTTGGCTATCTAATTTTTCTTTATGATATACTATGGGAACATTATATATATTTTTAACATCAAGTGCTTGAATAACGTCTTCAGATTTTACATTACAGAATAAAGCAATTTTATCTATTTCATTTCTTTCTATTGATCTGTCACATCTACATAATAATATATTAGGCTGGATACCTATTTCTCTTAATTCTTTCACAGAGTGTTGAGTTGGCTTAGTTTTTTGCTCATTTGAAGTATGAATATATGGTACTAAAGTTAAATGAATATATATAGCCCTATTTTCACCTATTTCATTTCCAAATTGTCTAATAGCTTCTAAAAAAGGAAGGCTTTCAATATCACCAACTGTTCCGCCAATTTCTACTAAAATAAAGTCACAATTAGATATATCTTTATTTATAAAAGACTTTATTTCATCAGTAACGTGAGGAATAACTTGTACTGTACTCCCTAAATAAGAACCTTCTCTTTCTTTATTAATTACATTTTGATAAATTCTTCCAGTAGTTATGTTATCATTTTGCTTAGCAGGAACTCCTGTAAATCTCTCATAATGCCCTAAATCTAAATCTGTTTCAGCACCATCATCAGTAACGAAAACTTCACCATGTTGATATGGACTCATAGTACCAGGATCTACATTAATATAAGGGTCTAACTTTCTTATTCTTACTGAATACCCTCTAGCTTGAAGTAGAGCACCAATTGCTGATGCTGATATACCCTTACCTAAAGAAGAAACTACACCACCTGTGATAAATATAAATCTTGGCTTAGCCATAAAACACCTTTAACAATGTTTTTATAAAATAATTCTTCATGTATTATTCTGCTTTTGGTGGAGCAGGGTTTTCCATTTCTTCATCAATATTTATTAATGGTATATTCATTTCAGTATCTACCGAACCATCTAAGATACTTGAACTATCTTTATTATTTCTACTTTCCATTACTGCAAGAATTAAACTTGTAATCATAAAAAGCGCAGCAAAAATTGCCGTAATTCTAGTTAAAAAATTTGCAGAACCTTGATTACCCATAATACCGCTTAGAGACATACCTCCTCCAAGACCACCCAAAGCTCCTCCGTCACTTCTTTGTAATAAAATAAAAACTATCAAACCTAATGCTAAAAGCACATGGATTGCCAAAACTATTTCCGCCATATCAAATCCTATCCGTATTTATAAAATTAACTTGCCATTATACATATCTCTGAAAATTCATTTGGATTTAAAGATACTCCTCCAATTAATAATCCACCTAAATGTTTACAAGAAAAAAGTTCCTTTGCATTTCCTTTATTTACAGAGCCACCATATAAAATCTTAATATTATTATTCATACCACTATTTAATAACCATTGTCTTATCATATTAAACATCTCATTAATAGAGTCTAAAGTAGGAATTTTTCCAGAACCTATAGCCCATATAGGTTCATAAGCAATAATAAATTCTTTATTTATCTTAGGTATAGACTTATCAAGCTGATTTTTAATAATATTTAAAGCATTACCTTCATCTCTATCTTTCGCGTTTTCCCCAACACATATTATAGGAATCATATTATATTCCATTACATTTTTTGCCTTTAAATATACATCTTTGTTTGACTCATATTTACCATTTCTTCTTTCAGAATGACCTACAATAGAATATTTACAGCCAAAATCATTAAGCATAGGTGCTGAGACATCTCCTGTATAGGCACCTGAAATATTAATACTACAATCTTGAGCACCAAGAGATATATTAGAATTTTTTATAATATTAGATACCGTTTCTATATAAATAGTAGGAGGAAATATTGCTATTTCTGATTTATATGAATTATGATTCAAATTATTTAATATTGAACTAGAAAGATCTTCAGCCTCTTTAATATTACAGTTTAACTTCCAATTTCCAGCTATTAGCAAATTATATCTCCTAGAATGATATCCAAAAAATGTTTAAACTTTTAAATAAATATACTAAAAAAAAATATATATATTATTATATATATTTATTTATAATAAAAATTAATATTAATAAACAAATTAAATAAATTTAAACATTGGAAAATATAATGCTTGAAGCTCTAAAGAATAAAATAAATTCAATTTTTTCAAAAATATTTTTATTAATATTGGCGGCAAGTTTTGCTCTTTGGGGAGTTGGCGATATATTTTCTTCAAATAATAATTCATCAGTTGCAACTATTGGTAAACTAAATGTTTCTGCTGATGATTTCGTAAAAACTTATCAAAGAATAATTTCGGATTTAAACAACAACACTAACGGTCAAATAACTGAAGAAATTGCTAAATCATTAGGTGTTCCAAGGCAAACGTTAGGACAATTAATAAATGAAAAATTAATAGATATAGAGGTTAATAAAGCAAAAATTAATTTACCTGATGAACACTTAAGGAAAATAATATTGGCTTCTGATGTATTCAAAGACCAATTTGGTGCTTTTAGTAAACAACAATTTGAATATGTTATTAGACAAATAGGAATGGATGAAAAAACTTATTTTAATGAGATTAAGAAAGCTGTCTTAAGAGAACAAATAAAAGCTCCATTTAATAATGGAAATGATTTATCTCCAGTTTTTAAAAATTTGTATTATGATATAAGAAATGAAAAAAGAAATTTAAAAGTAGTTACTTTTAATGCATCAAGCTTTAAGATTGAAAATTTACCTAGTGAACAAGAAATAGAAGATAAGCTAAATAAAGCCTCTAATCTTTACCAAAAACCAGAATATAGAAGTTTTTCATATATTTCTATAAAACCAGATGATCTTCTAGATGATATTAGAATTGAAGAAGCAGATATCAAAAATGAGTACGATAACTATCCTGAAAAATATAATACTACAGAAAAAAGAGAGGTGTTTCTCGCAAACTTTAATGATCAGCAAGAGGCTATTAAGATTGCAAATTTAATTAAGGATAATAATAATGATGGAAATTTATCTGATATATTTACTCAAATTATAAGTGACAGTTCGGAATTAGACTCTGAAAAGCTTAATTTAGGTTTAATTGAATATAGTGATTTTCCATCAGAAATATCAGATTCTATATTTAAATCAGATATAAATAAATTAATAGGACCTGAGGAAACTGCATTTGGTTGGAGATTATTTTTAGTTTCTAAGATTAATCCACCAATTTCAAGATCTTATCAAGATGTTAAAGATTCTATTGAGAAGGAATTAAAAGTAATTAAAGCACTCGATAAAATGTATGAATTAGGTAACACCTTTTATGATGAAATAGCAGCAGGAAATCAAATTGAGCAAGCAGCTATTGCAATTGGCGCTGAAGTTAAGGAATTTTCTTATGTAGATTCTAACGGAAAAGATTTAGATGGCAAAATTATAAATGACTTACCTCCTTATCAGGAATTACTAAGTACAGTATTCGCTAATGAACTTAATGAATCATCGGAGTTGGTAAACACAATAGGAAATACAATGTTCGCTGTTCAGGTAAACGATATATTAGAGAAGAGAATTATGACGATTGAAGAAGCTCGTAATCAAATTATTGAAGATATAAACTTAGAAAAAAGCATGGCCCTTGCTCTCAAAAGTGCTGAAAAATTTTCAAAAGAAGTAAATGCTAATAATTTTAATAAAACTGCTGAAAAATATAATTTAATTGTTTTAGATACCAGTAATGTCTCAAAAGATGGTTCTGGTGCAGAAGGCATCCTTGATAGAGAATCTCTTCAAGAAGCCTTTAATTTAAAGGAAGGAGGTATATCTAGCCCTATTAAATATAGTAATAAAAGTTATTTAGTCTTTAATGTTACGGACATTATATCTGTTGAGAATAGAAATGAAGAACAGCTTTTAAGTATTAATGCAGAATTATCTCAATCAATTTCAAGGGATATTGAACAGTTATTTATTAATCATTTATCAAATAATCAAAAAATTAAAATAAATGAAAACCTTCTTAATAGCTTGTTTGAGAATGATAGCTAAAAATTATGGAATTCAAGCCTGAGTTTAACAAATTTATAAAAAAGATAAAAAAAGAAAAGTCATATATAGTTTATACTAAGTTAGTTGCAGATCTTGATACACCTGTATCGGCTATGCTTAGAATTGGTGAAAATGAGCCCTACTCATTTTTATTAGAATCTGTAGAAGGAGGAGAGTCTAAAGGAAGATATTCCATAATTGGCTTAAAGCCAGACTTAATTTGGCGATGCTATGGAAATAATGCAGAAATTAATTATAATCCATCAAGCTCTATTAATAAATTTAAAAAAGATGATAAAAATACATTAGAATCAATTAGAACATTAGTAAGTAATTCAAAAATAAATCTTCCTGAATCTCTGCCTCCTATGGCAGCGGGTTTAATAGGTTATTTGGGATTTGATACTATTAAATTAATTGAAGATATACCTTCTAGTAATCCAAGCACATTAAATTTACCTGATGGAATGTTTGTTAGACCCAAAATTATGATTATATTTGACTCTGTAGAAGATACTATGACTATAATTACCCCAATATATTTAAGTAATAATAAAGAGAACGATTATGAAAAAATTTATAAAAAATCATGTATGTTAATTAAAAAAATAGTTAATTTACTTAAACAACCTATTGAAAATAAAACATTAAAAAATAAAAATATTAAAAATAAAGAAATTATTAAATCTAACTTTAAAAAGAATGAATATTTAAATATAATAAAAAAAGCTAAAGATTATATTAAAGAAGGAGATATATTTCAGGTTGTTCCTTCTCAGAGGTTTGAGAGACCATTTTCATTACCACCATTTAATTTATACAGATCCCTAAGAAGATTAAATCCATCTCCATTTTTATATTATTTAAATTTTAGAGATTTTTCTGTTATTGGCTCAAGTCCAGAAATTCTAGTTAGAGTCAGAGATAATAAAGTTACTATAAGACCTATAGCAGGTACAAGGCCAAGAGGAACTAATTTTAATCATGATAATTTATTAGCCGAAGAATTATTGAATGATGAGAAAGAAATTGCTGAACATAGAATGCTATTAGACTTGGCAAGAAATGATGTTGCAAAAGTAACAAAAACTGGGAGTTTAGAGGTAACTGAAAAAATGATAATTGAAAGGTATAGTCATGTCATGCATATAGTTTCAAATGTAGTAGGAACAAAACTTAAAAATATTGATTATATTGACGCTCTATTATCTGGTTTTCCTGCAGGAACAGTTAGCGGGGCTCCTAAAATAAGAGCTATGGAAATTATTGATGAATTAGAAACAGTTAAAAGAGAGATTTATGGAGGATGTGTTGGTTATTTTTCATCTAATGGCACTTTGGATACATGTATTACTCTGAGAACTGCTATTATAAAAGATAACAAAATGTTTGTACAAGCTGGAGGCGGCATAGTTGCAGATTCAAACCCTATTGATGAATATCAAGAAACTGTAAATAAAGCTAAAGCTTTATTTACAGCAGCGAATGATGCTTTAAGATATGCAAATAACTAATTTTATGAGATCTTGTAAATATGTACATATTAATTGATAATTATGATAGCTTTACGCATATAATCAGGCATTATTTAGAAAGCAATGAAGTAGATGTTGCAATTTATAGAAATGATGAAATTAAAGCTGTCGATATATACAATAAAAAACCAAAAGGTATAGTTATATCTCCCGGGCCCAAGACCCCAGATGAGGCTGGGATCTGTATAGATCTTGTAAATATAGTATCTCATAAAATACCAGTTCTAGGTATTTGTCTTGGACATCAATCTATAGCACAAGCGTATGGAGCTAAAATAATTAAAGCACAAAATATAATGCACGGAAAAATCAGTAAAATTTCTCATAATAAAAAATCGTTATTTAAAGACATGCCTCAAAATTTTAGAGCTACTCGTTATCATTCACTTATAGTTGAAAGAGAAACATTACCAAAAAATATATTAATAACCTCTGAATCCTTAGATGGCTACATTATGGGCATAGAAATTACTAAAGCTAAAGCTTATGGCTTACAATTTCATCCTGAAAGTTATGATACTGAGTTAGGAAGCAAAATAATAAAAAATTTTATAAAAATATGTGAAAAATAATGAACCCATTTAATAAAATAATGCCAAAAATATTAATTAATCAAGATTTATCTATTATAGAGTCGGAAGAAGTTTTTAAATATATTGTTTCAGGTAGTGCTACAGAAATTGAAATGGCTGCTTTTTTAGCAACCCTATCAATAAAGGGCCCTTCTTCTAATGAACTAATCGGAGCTGTCAATTCTTTAAAACCTTTAGTATTAAACCCCCTTGAATTAAATATTAATACTATTGACATAGTTGGAACAGGCGGAGATGGATTGAAAACATATAATATATCTACTGCTGTAGCATTTGTAGTTGCGGCTGCGGGGTTACATGTAGCAAAACATGGAAATACAGCGGTATCATCAAAGTCTGGTGCTTCAGATGTACTTACAGAATTAGGAGTTAATATAAATATTGATTACAAACTTTTAAATAGATGTTTGAAAGAAGTAAAAATTTGTTTTCTTTTTGCACCTAATTTCAATAAAGCTTTTAAAAATGTTGCTAAAGTAAGAAAAGAATTAAGCTTTAGAACAATATTTAATTTGTTAGGACCTTTATTAAACCCTGTTAGAGCTAAAAGACAATTATTAGGAGTTTTTTCTGATAAATATTTAAAAATTATGGCAGAAACATTAAAAGCTCATGGAAGCGAAAAAGCATGGGTAGTAAATGGTTCTGATGGTATGGATGAAATCACATTGACAGGAAGTACTAAAATAGCAGAATTATCTGATAATAAAATAAAAGAATTTGATATCAATCCATTAAAATATAATTTTAACACATGTAGCCTTAAATCTTTACAAGGAGGAACTGCTAGTGAAAATGCTATGAAAATGATCAATCTATTTAATGGAGAGGAAGGACCTTATAGAAATATAGTCATTTTAAATTCTGCAGCTACTTTCCTAATAGCAGATAAAGTAAAGAGTTTTGAAGATGGAATTGATTTATCCAAATCTATAATTGATTCAGGAAAAGCATTAAATACATTAAATCAATTAAAAAAAATAAGTAATGAATAAAATGTCAGTCCTTAAAGAAATTTGTGATAATAAAAGAATTGAAGTCAATTCTCTAAAACAAAAATTTTCAGAAAGTGATTTAACAGAAATATCTAAATATCAAGAAAAACCAAGAGGTTTTAAAAATGCTCTTACTGCTAAAGTAAATAATAATAAATACGCTTTAATAGCAGAGGTTAAAAAAGCAAGCCCCTCGAGAGGAATAATAAAACAAAATTTCAAACATTTAGATATAGCTAAAGATTATTATAATGGAGGAGCAGCTTGTTTAAGTGTTCTGACTGAAATTAAGTGGTTTAAAGGAAGCATAGAATATTTAATAGATATTCATAAGAATATAAGTTTACCAATTTTAAGAAAAGATTTTATTATTGATCCATGGCAGGTTTATGAAAGTCGAAGTATAGGTTCTGATTGCATATTAATAATTTTAGCTGCATTAGATAACAAATTAGCAGAAGAATTGATAAGTATATCTAAAAATTTAGGTATGGATGTATTAATAGAAACTCATACAGAGAAAGAAATAGAAAGAGCTATAAATCTTGATGCTGATTTAATTGGTATAAATAATAGAAATTTAAAAACATTAGAAATAGATATATATAACTCTATAAAATTATCTAAAATAATTCCTAAAAAATATGATATAATTTGTGAAAGTGGTTTAAATACTAATAATGATTTAAAAATTATGGAAGAGAATGGAATTATGCGATTTCTTGTAGGTGAATCATTAATGAAAAAAGATAATATAGAAGAAGCTACAAAAAAATTAATATACAAAAATTGAGGGCTAAATGAAAAAAGATAAAGTATTCACGCATTTTGATGCTGATGGTAAAGCTATAATGGTTGATATTTCTAATAAAGAAAATACAGAAAGATTAGCTACTGCTTCAACTTCAATTACTATGAATAAAAAAACATTACAGATGATAAAGGATGGTACATCAAAAAAAGGTGATGTACTAGGTATAGCAAGATTAGCAGGCATTATGGCTGCCAAAAAAACATCTGATTTAATACCTTTATGTCATCCTATCGCTCTAGCTTCTGTATCCGTTAATTTTGATATTAAAGATAATGAAAATACTATTAAAATTACATCTAAATGTAAATTAAATGGTAAAACAGGTCTCGAAATGGAAGCACTAACGGCAGTTTCTATTGCAGCTTTAACTATATATGACATGTGCAAGGCTGTTGATAGGGAAATGATAATAAATGAAACTAAACTTTTATTTAAATCAGGCGGAAAATCTGGGACATTTAATAGAAATGATTAGTGTACAAGAAGCTATAAAAATTATTACGAATAGGGCTACAAAGTTAGAAGATGAAAAAGTAAGAATAAATAAATGTCTCGGAAGAATTTCCTCTAAAAATGTATTTGCTACTATAAATAGTCCTCCTCAGGACGTATCTTCAATGGACGGATATGCATTAAACTCAGTTAGCCTCAGGAAAATATCTTCTAATCCTATTAAAATTATTGGTGAATCTGCAGCCGGCAGACCTTTTACTGAAAAAATTAAGAAAAATGAATGTATAGAAATTTATACTGGAGCAGAAATACCAAAAGGTGCTGACATTATATTGCTTCAAGAAAGAGTAAAATTAAAAAATAACTATATTATAGCAACAAATCAAAATATTAAAAAATATCAATATATCAGAAAAAAAGGTTCTAATTTTAAAAAAAATACTCTTTTATTAAAAAAATATAATCTTATTACATCAAGATCGCTAGGGTTAATTATTTCATCTAATCAAACGCATATTCAAGTATTTAAAAAACTTAAAATAGGAATTCTTGCAAGTGGTAATGAACTTAAAAAAGTAGGAAGCAAATTAAATAATGGAATCATTTCATCTAATTCATTACTATTAGAAACAATGATTCAATCTTTTGGAGCAGAACCTTACGATTTAGGAATAGCAAAAGATACTAAATCTTCAATTGCTAAAAAATTAAAAAATATACATAAATATAATGTTTTAATTACAACTGGAGGAGCATCAGTAGGAAAGCATGATCTGATTAAAGATGTTTTAAATGATTTAGGTATGAAATTAGTTTTTTGGAAAGTTGCTATGAGACCCGGCAAGCCTTTAATATTTGGTGTTTTAAAAAATACACTCATATTAGGTTTTCCAGGAAATCCTGTTTCAAGCTATGTAAGCTCTCTAATATTTTTGAAGCCGCTAATTAATTCGTATTATAAAATTAATATTCAAACTCCTATTAAGAAAGGTTTTACTGAAAAATCTTTAATTCCGAATGATGAAAGACAAGAGTACCTTAGAGCTGAGGTTTATTTAAAAAATAACAAATATCACCTAACTCCAGTTTCTAAACAAGATAGCTCTATGACAAGCTCTTTATCAAAAGCAAACGCTTTAATAATAAGAGAACCCTTAGCAAAATCAGTGAAAAAAGGTAGTAAAGTAAACTTTATTCAATTTTCAGATATACACACAAATATATAAATCTTTTTCTTGACATCGTTTTGATTATTTATAATAAATGTTTATGTTTTGTTCTTCTTATTTATTATTTGGAGATATTTTATGCTAACAAAAAAGCAAAAAGAATTATTAGATTATATTACTATAGTAAATAAAAATAATGGTATTTCCCCATCATATGAAGAAATGAAAAATAAACTAAAGTTAAAATCAAAGTCAGGTATCCATAGAATAATATCTGCTTTAGAAGAAAGAGGCTTCATAAGAAAACTAGCCAATAAAGCAAGAGCTATAGAAATTATAAATAATAATAAAAATATTATACAAATAAAGGATAAAAATAGCAAAAATGTTGAAATACCTTTCTATGGAAAGATTGCTGCAGGTACGCCTATAGAAGCCATATCTAATTCGACTGGTAATGTATCTACTCCATCTGACATGCTAAAAAGAGGTGAGCATTATGCATTAGAAATATCTGGTGAATCAATGACAGGTTCTGGTATAAATGATAAGGATATAGCAGTAATAAAAAAATCAAATATGGCAAATAATGGCCAAATAGTTGTTGCTTTAGTTGATAAAACTGAAGCCACATTAAAAAAGTTAAAAAAAACATCTTCAAAAATTGTACTTATGCCTTCAAATGATTTATATCAAGCACAATCATATGATCCAGCTAGAGTTCAAATACAAGGAATTTTAGTAGGTTTAATGAGAAAATATTAATTTACTACTATAAAATAAAATAGGATATCATGAAAGTTATTACTAGATTTGCTCCATCCCCTACTGGTTATCTTCATATTGGGGGAGTAAGAACAGCTTTGTTTAATTGGTTATTTGCCAAAAATAATAATGGGTTATTTAAACTAAGAATAGAAGATACCGATGTCAAAAGGTCCACTCAAGAAGCTAAAGAAGCTATTATAAAAGGTCTTAAGTGGTTGCAACTTGATTGGGATGAAGATGAAGTATATCAATCAAAAAGAATTAAAAGACATAAAGAAATAGGTAATGAGCTTCTAAAACTAGGTCATGCATATAAATGTTATTGTTCACCAGAAGAGCTTACTGAAATGAGAGAACAAGCAAGAAAAGAAAAAAGAGCACCACGATATAATGGAAAATGGCGAGATAAAGATGATAGCGAAGCCCCTAATAATGTTAAACCAGTTATAAGAATTAAATGTCCTCAAGCTGGATCAACTGAAATTAATGATATTGTACAGGGAAATATATCTATAAAAAACAATGAGTTAGATGATTTTATTATTTTAAGATCTGATGGTACACCAACTTATATGTTATCTGTAGTAGTGGATGATTATGATATGGGAGTAACTCATGTGATAAGAGGTGATGATCATTTTACAAATACCTTTAGGCAACAACATATTTATAATGCTCTTAATTGGCCTCTACCTAAATATGCACATATTCCTTTAATTCATGGTATGGATGGAGGAAAACTATCTAAGAGACATGGAGCTTTAGGAGTAGACAGTTATGATGATATGGGCTACTTACAAGAAACCATGTTAAACTATCTTCTAAGACTTGGTTGGTCACATGGCGACAAAGAAATAATATCAAGAGAAGAAGCTATAAAATTATTTAATCTTGACTCAATTGGAAAGTCATCAGCTAAATTTGATATTGAAAGACTTACTAGTTTGAATGCTTATTATATAGAAAATAAAAATAATGAAGATTTAGTTACAGCTGTCAAAAATTATTATGCTAATAAAAAAAATATTAATATTGATAATGAAGATTTGACTTTAATACTTAATGGAATGAATGGTTTAAAATCAAGAGCAAGAACAATTAATGAACTGGCTGAAATGTGTAGCTTTTACATTGAAAAAGCTCCGATTACTCTCGATAAAAAATCCAAAAAAGTTTTAAACGATGATAATATATCTGCACTAAAATTATACTATAAACAACTTTTAAAGCTTGAAGAATGGAATAAAATAAAGATAGAAGAGGATATTAAAATGTATTGCCAAGAGAATAATATTAATCTTGGAAAGCTAGCACAACCCTTAAGAGCAGCTATTACTGGAAAAGCAGTTTCACCTGGGCTATATGAATTAATGGAAGTTTTAGGAAAAAGTGAAACACTTGAAAGAATTATAAATATAAATAATTAAATATTTCATATATTGCATAGTTAATCTAGATAACTATAATACAATTTCGAATATTAAAATGAATACTATTGGGAAAAAGCATGTCGGAAAATAAAAATAATATAGCTAAATTATCTTTGCCAAATGGTAATGTATATGAATTACCTATTCACTCTGGTACTATTGGACCAGATGTTATTGAAATAAAAAAATTATATTCTGACTCAGATCATTTTACATATGATCCAGGTTTTACGAGTACGGGGTCATGTAAATCAGATATCACATATATTGATGGTGATAAGGGCGTTCTTCTGCATAGAGGTTATAGGATAGAAGATTTAGCAGAAAACTGTGATTACTTAGAAGTTGCATATTTGCTATTAAATGGAGAACTACCTAACCAACTTGAAAAAGCTGCATTTGATAATAAGATTACTACACATACAATGGTGCACGAACAATTAGCACTGTTCTTTAGAGGTTTTAGAAGAGATGCTCACGCAATGGCTGTAATGTGCGGTGTAGTTGGAGCATTAAGTGCATTTTACCATGACAGTACAGATATAACGGATCCTAGTCAGAGACTAGTTGCATCTCATAGACTTGTAGCAAAAGTTCCAACTATAGCTGCAATGGCTTACAAATTTTCATTAGGTCAGCCTTTTATATACCCAAGAAATGATTTAACATATTCAGAAAATTTTCTTCATATGATGTTTTCTGTTCCAGCAGAAGAATACAAAATCGACCCCATATTAGCTAAAGCTATGGATAAAATATTGATTTTACATGCTGATCATGAACAAAACGCATCAACATCCACTGTAAGATTAGCAGGGTCTTCTGGCGCTAATCCATTTGCCTGTATTTCAGCAGGCATAGCATCACTATGGGGACCATCTCATGGAGGAGCAAATGAAGCGGTTATTCATATGTTAAATAATATTCAAAAAACTGGTAACGTACATGAATATGTAAAAAAAGCAAAAGATCCAAATGATCCATTTAGATTAATGGGTTTTGGGCATAGAGTCTATAAAAATTATGATCCACGTGCGACAGTAATGAAAAAAACAGCAGATGAGGTATTAAAAGCAGTTGGAAAAGAAAATGAACCTATGTTTAAACTTGCAAGAGAATTAGAAAAAATTGCTTTAGAAGATGAATATTTTATTTCAAAAAAATTATACCCTAATGTAGATTTTTATTCTGGAGTAATATTACAGGCTATGGGTTTTCCCTCTAGTTTATTCACAGTGCTATTTGCTGTTGCAAGAACTGTTGGCTGGGTTGCCCAATGGAACGAAATGATAGAAGACCCCGAACAAAGAATTGGCAGACCAAGACAACTTTATACAGGGGCTAATGAAAGAGATTTTATAAAAATTAAAAATAGAATATAATAACTATTTTTGAATTAACTCAATACTGTAATTATCAGGGTCTTTAATAAAAGCAATAACAGTAGTTCCATGCTTCATAGGGCCTGGCTGCCTAATTATTTCCACTCCTTCAGCTTCAAGTGAAGCACAAAGATTATATATATCCTTAACACCAATAGCTATATGACCCCATGCATTTCCTTTATCATAATCCTCTTTTTGATCCCAATTATGAGTAAGTTCTAAAACAGTATTGGAATCTTCAGGGCCATAACCTAAAAAAGCTAAAGTAAATTTTCCACCTGGAAAATCGTTCTTTCTTATTAAATTCATTTTAAAAAACCTAGTATAAAAATTAATAGACTTGTCTAGATCCATTACTCTCATCATAGTATGAAGAAATTTAAAATCTGATGAAGACATGATACCCCCTTTTCATTTAAAATTATAAAAGCATTTATAGTAGTTTTAAAATTTTCTTGGCTAAAATATAACTTGGATCCCCATGAACATTTTTTAATTTACTAATACCTTTTCTTAACTTTTTTATTTGGTTTTGACTAATATTTTTATTATCAATATAACTTTTTGTTATCTTAAAAATATTTTCTTTATTAACCTGATCTTGAAATAATTCTGGAACAAAGTTTTCTTTCAACAATATATTTAGAATTGTTGCAGTCTTAACTTTAGCTAAATTTTTTACTATATACCAAGTAATATAATTTAACTTATACAACACCAACATAGGAGTTCCAGCTTTTGCTAATTCAATCGTAACTGTTCCAGAAGCACATAATGCAAAATCAATATTACTAAATAAATTATATTTTTCACTTTGATTTTCAGTAATATAATAATCTAATTTTGTCTCATCAAATAAATTAATAATTTTATTTTTAAAACCACTAGCAGCAAGTATAAAAAATTTGACTTCATCATAATGGTTTTTAATTAATTTGGCTGATTCTATAAATATTGGTAATAATTTCTTTATTTCACTTAACCTACTTCCAGGCAATATTCCAATTTTTAAAATAGAATTATTTTTTAAAGAGTCATCAAAAAAATATTCATTTTTAATATATTTATTATCAAAAGCTATGGGATGCCCAGTAAAAGTTGTATTTAACCCATGAATCGTAAAGTATTTTTTTTCAAATGGATACAAAACAAATAAATGATCTAGAAATTTAGATATTTTTTTAGCTCTATAACTTTTCCATGCCCATACTGATGGCGCAACATAATGAAATCTTTTTATATTTAATTCTTTTATACTCTTTTGTAATCTAAAATTAAATCCCGGTGAATCAATAGTTATAACTACATCTGGATTTATTTCTATAATCTTTTTTTTTGTTAAAGAGAGTAATGTTAAAATTTTAGGAATTTTAGAAATAACTTCTAATATACCCATAATAGATAAATTTTTTATATCAAAAATTGGGTTTAAGCCCTGAGCAATCATTTTTGCACCACCTATACCATATATTTCAATATTATTTTTAGTTATACTTTTTAAATTTTTTAGAAGACCTTCTCCTAAATTATCACCTGATAATTCTCCCGCAATTATAAAAATAATTAATTTTTTATTTTTATATTCCTTCAATAAACAAACCTTTTTCATTTGCATACTTTATAACTTCATTAATATTTAAAATTAAAATTTCATTATTCTCTAAAGCTAAACCGTCTAGACCTGCCTCCCAGGCTGTCTTAATTGTATCAATACCTATTACTGGCCTGTCTATTCTTCTATCTTGTTGTGGTTTTATAACTTTTACTAAAACACCACCCTTTTCTTCTTTCTTTAATACCTTAGACCTTTTAATCATATTATCTGTACCTTCAGCTGCCTCTACAGCTAATACATGACCATTTTCTATTACTATAGACTGTCCTATATCATTTAAACCAATTATCTTGGCAATTTTACAACCTTTTATAATATCATTCATGTTATTCTCATTTGGTTTATAAACTCCAAGAGTACCCTCAGGACAAAGTAAACTTGGCAATATATCTTCTGGTGCTATTATATTGAAACCTTCATACTCTAACGCTTTAGTGAGACTTGATAAAATAGTATCATCTCCTCCAATTTTAGTACTTATTTTAGCTATTAATTTTGCAGTCCATAAGTCAGGTAAGAGTTTATTTAAAGAGGGTCTAGTTACACTGCCCACCATAACAATATCTTTAACTTTTAGATCATTAACAAAGTTTATAGCTTTCCCCATTTTAGCTAAGGAAACTATAAAGTCTGGTTTAAATTTTTCTGATAATTTTTTTCCATGACCATCAATTATAATAAGACAATATTCACGTTTTTGCTTTATACACTCCTTTATCAAATAAAAAGGAATACTGCCATTTCCTGCAATAATAGCTATTTTAGACGATTTTATTTCCATTTTTTGGCTGACAAATAGCGCGACTTGCACTTCCCTCTATAAATTTAAGAATATCCATAACGGCCTCATTTTCATAAAACTCATCAGAAACATCCTTTATTCTCTCTTGAATTGTACCTTCAGGAGCAAATAGTAATCTATAAGCTTTTCTTAAGTCATGAATAACTTCTCTTGAAAAACCTCTTCTTTTTAATCCTATGATATTTAAACCTGATAAGTATGCTCTATTACCAATAACTGAACCATAAGGTATAACATCACTTTCTAAAGCTGACAAACCACCAACCATTGCATGGGATCCAATTCTTACAAACTGATGAACTCCGCTCAATCCTCCTAGTATTGCAAAATCATCCACTTGAACATGTCCTGCAAGAGATGCATTATTTGCTAAAATTATATTATCACCTAATATACAATCATGTGCAACGTGTGCTCCAACCATAATTAAACAATTATTTCCAACTTTAGTAATAAGTCCTCCTCCCTCAGTTCCTGGATTTAGGGTAGCATGCTCACGAATAACATTATTACTTCCTATAATTAATTTTGATTTTTCTCCCTTAAATTTTAAGTCTTGTGGAGGGTTTCCTAATACTGAAAAAGGAAATATTGTACAATTTTCCCCAACTTCAGTATAACCTTCAATGACAACATTTGATTTAAGAACTGAATTTTTCTCAATTTTAACATTTGGACCAATAATACTATATGGACCAATTACAACTGAATCATCAATGATTGCATTTTTATCTACTATTGCAGTATTATGTATATTTTTATTCATTCTATTCAGCCATAATCATAGCAGATATTACAGCCTCAGACACAAGTTCGTTTTCTACATAACCTCTACACTGAAACTTCCATACTTTACCTCTATTCTTTATTTTTTTTACACTCAATTTTAACTGATCTCCTGGTATAACAGGTTTTCTAAATTTAGCGCCATCTACAGACATAAAATATACCAAACTACCTTCTGCACTTTTTCCAATAGTTTCAATAACTAATACAGCACATGTTTGCGCCATACTTTCTATCATAAGTACACCAGGCATAACCATTTTTGAAGGGAAATGACCTGTGAAAAAATTTTCATTTGCCGTTACATTCTTAATACCAACAGCAGACTCTCCTAATATAATATCTTCAACTTTATCAATTAATAACATTGGATATCTATGAGGAATCATATTTATTATTTTTTCAATATTCACTAATTTTACACTTTTTAAAATACTATCTTGACTCATAATTTACTTACCTTTACCTCTAATTAATTGTTTTAACTTTAATGCTTGCCTATGATATTGACTTAATGGAATTGCTGGTGTGCCACTTACTTTAGAACCTGCATCAAGATTTCTTGTAATACCTGCTTGCCCTCCTGCTTGTACTCCTTTACCAATAGTAATATGCCCTCCTATACCAACTTGTCCTCCAAACATACAATAATCTTCTATTACTGCACTTCCTGCAATACCAACCTGTCCTGCTATTGCACAATATTTTCCTATTGAAACATTATGTGCAATATGAACTAAGTTATCTATATATGTTCCCTCTCCTATAGAAGTAATTCCATGACTTCCCCTATCTATACAAGTATTTGCACCAACTTCAACATTATCTCCAATTACAACACTACCTACTTGTGGAATTTTAATGTGTCCATTTATACTAGGTGCAAATCCAAAACCACTTTGTCCTATTTTAGCTCCTGAATAAACTAAAACATTTTTTCCAATTTCAGCACATTCTATAGAAACATTTGATCCAATCCTAGTGTTCTCTCCAATTTTAACACCCTTACCAATAAAACTATTTGAACCAATCCAAACATTTTTTTCAATTATAGCTCCCTCTTCAATATATACATAAGGCTCAACTCTAATATAAAGGGAATTCCTATATATTTTTGGTATATTTGAAGATTCACTAATTTTTGGAACAAACTTTTCTTGAGGATAAAATTTTTGTGCTATAATTGCGAATGCTAAATGAGCGTTATCAACCTCTAAACAAATCATATTATTTGGAATAATTTTTTCATCATATTTATTAACTATACAAGCAGATGCTTTAGAATTATGTAATTTATTTAGAGTATTACTAATACTTATGAATGTAATTTCACCATTAATAGCATTATCAACGTCAGCTGCTCCATATATTAATAAATTATTATCTTTTATATTAAATACTTTAGCACTAATTAATTTAGCAATATCATTTATATTAAATGGGCCTGATAAATTATGAAAGATTTTATTAACCATAATAATACAATTCTATAATCATAATTATTTATTCTTTACTTAAAATAGCATTCATATCTACTTCAGGTAGATTAATATTTAATAGCTCAATTACTGAATTTGATATATTTATAGAATTAGCAGCGATAACTACTGAAGAAGTATCTAAAGTTAAAGCTAAACCTTTTTCTTTTCCAATTTCAGTAATAATTTTTATAGCCTCTAATTGTATAACTTGAACACTTTTAGAAAGTATTTCTTCAAGTAATTGATTTCTCTCAGCTACCATTTGCTGCAGACCTTCTACTCTTTTTCTAAAATTACTTTCCAAAGCTGAAAATTCATCAGGAGGCATTATTGATCTTTGGTTAGCAAGATCTTCCTGTAATTTTTTTAATTCTTCTTCCTCATTTTTAAGTTCATTACTAAATTCTTGTTTTTTATTTTCAATAAACTCCCTAACCTTAACGGCTGCTAAAGATTGTCCTACTATTTTTTGCATATCTACTACTGCTATAGGAAATGTCTCATTATTTATAGAAGAATTATTATTTTCTATCTCTGATTTTTCTTCCTGTGAATAAGAAATATTACTAATTACAGTAAAAAATAATATAATATTTAATATTTTAAAATATCTATATAAATTTCTAAAAACCATTTTATTATCCAATTCTTTTTGTTAATTAAAATTTTGTACCAATACCAAACGACACACTTTCAGTCTTATCATAATCTTCTTTGAGAAGTGCTTGAGAAAATATAATACTTATCGGGCCAAATGGAGAGTTCCAAGAAAGCCCTACTCCAGAAGAAAGTCTAATTGAAGAGTCATCCTTATAACTTACTGTACTTTTATCTACTCCAGTTAAACTTCCGGCTGTAGCAAACCAATTAGCTTTGATACCTAATTCAGGTGGTAACCCAACACCAAAACTAGTTTTTATAGAAGTTGTATAAAAAAGATTGCCACCTAATGAATCAGTATTATTTGTATCCCTAGGACCAACTCCAGATTGGTCAAATCCTCTAAAGCTATTACCTCCAAGAAAATACCTATCTGAAATCAATATATCCTGTCCTAAACCCATAATTACACCAGCAGTATATTCAAAATTAATGATTATCGATTGATCATTAAAAGAATGATAATAGTTTCCATTATTATTTATCCTTAGAAAATCTTTATCACCACCTAAGCCTGCAAAAGCAGAAGCAATTGAAAATGTGTAGCCCTCAGTAGGCAATTGTTTATTATCTGTTGTATCTATATTAATAGATGTACTAATTTCTGATAATACAGTCTCACCTTTTTCAGCAATTATAGATGCTGATGCACCTGTTCTTGGTAACAAGTTTCTACTTTCTAGGCCATACCTCACACTTTGCCTAACATATTCACTTGTAGAGAAATTGCCAGTTAGATTAAAACCTTGTCTTTCAAGTTCATAACTACTTTCTTTATAATCAATTTTATTATTATATAAATTAGTAGATGCATATAAATCTCTATTTAAAAAAAATGGCTCTGAAAAACTAGCAGTATAGTCTGCTTCTCTTTCAGAAAACTTAGACTGTAAAGAAATTTTTTGTCCTTTACCTAGAAAATTTCTTTCAGAAACTCCTAGATTAATTAACCCTCCAACTTGACTTGAATACCCCCCTCCAAAACTAAGTTCTCCTGTAGAAGTCTCCTGCAAATCCACCATAATGTCAGAATATCCCTCTTTATTAGTAGATGCTTCTGTTAAATTAACTCGAGAGAAAAAACCTAAATTTGAAATTAAAGTTTTAGAACGTGCTAATAAACTAGGCACATATGCATCTCCTTCTGCTAACCTTATATTTCTTCTAATTATTTTATCTAAAGTTCTTTCATTTCCTCTAATTATTATCCTATTAACATATTTTTTTTCAGCCTGATTAATCCTAAATAATACAGTTAATTCGTTTTTATTATCTATTCTATCTACTTCAGGAATAGTTTCGGTAAATGGAAAACCTTTTTCATTAACTAATTTATTAATTATATTTATAGATTTTTCTATTTTACTTGCACTATATATATCGCCTTTATTAATTTTTAATTCAGCAAGTAAGGAATTAGTATCTATTTCTGGAATGTTACTAACTATTATAATTTCACCATATTGATACTCATTACCTTCATCTATAGTAAATATAATATTAAAACCATTTTTTTCTCTATCTAGCTGAGCTACTGCTGATTTAATATCAACATCAGCAAAACCATTATCTTTATAAAACTTTCTTAGTAAATTTTCATCTACTTGTAACTGTTGAGGGTCATATTTATCATTAGCACTAAGTATAGAATACCATCTAGTCTGTCTTGTAATTATCACATCTCTTAATCTTCTATCTGAAAACTCTTTATTACCATTAAAGGTAATAGAATTAATTATAGTATTTTCTCCTTCATCAATCTCAAATATAATATCAACTCTATTTTGGTTTAAACTTATAATATTTGGCTTTACAGTCGAAGATAATCTTCCTTCATTCCTATATAAGGATAAAATTCTTTGGACATCCTCTTGTATTTTAGATCGAGTAAATAGGTTTCTTGACTTAACTGAAACTTCAGCTTGCAAAACATCATCCTCTATTTTCTTATTACCCTCAAATACTACTCTATTAATTATAGGATTTTCTATGACTTGAACTATTATCTCTGAATTATTTTTTATTATATTAACATCAGAAAAAAAGCCTGTTGAATATAAATTTTTTAAAGAATTATTTAATTTATCAATATCAAAAAAATCTCCATTATTAATATTTAAGTATGAATATATAGTATCCTGCTCAACTCTTTGATTTCCTTCTATTATTATATTAGAAATAATATCACCTGATGACTGTGCATAAAGAAAATTTATAGGATATATATATACAATAAATACTAATATAAACTTTAACTTTTTTAATATTTTCATTAAATTTCTTTCATATAATTATAAATTTATTATACACTAATTTATTAATTTTATTAAATCATTATAATTTACTAAGATCATTAGTGCAAAAATTATAAACATACCTATTCCATAGTAATATTTCAAATACACTTCATTAATAACTTTTTTAGTAATACTTTGAATCCCATAAAGAAGTAAATGCCCTCCATCTAATAAAGGAATAGGAAAGAGATTTATTAGTCCTAGATTGATTGATATTATTGCCATTATAAACAAATAAGATTCTAATCCTCTATTTGCTGCTTTTGAAGCTACAGAAGCTATCATTATAGGACCTCCTAATTCAGAAGCACTTCTTTTGCCAATAATTATATCTGTAATACCTTCAAAAGTTCTAATTGTATAAGTATATGTATCTGTAAATGCTTTTGATAAAGCAACTTTAATACTTACATTATTGTATATAGTCTCATATTTGGCAGAAAAACCCATTCTCCCAATTATTGATTTAACTCCATTTTCATCTATTATTTCTAATTCATCAGGCTTAGCTATAATATCATAAACATTTCCATTTCTAATAATTTCAAAATAAATCTCTTTTGAAGGATTAGCAATTATGAAATCTCTTACATCTAAAAAATTATCTACTTTAGTTCCATTAACAGAAATTATTTCATCATTAATCATTAAACCTGCATTATAAGCAGCAGATTCATCTAAAATATTATTTATTATTGGGTAATATTTCATACCAGAAGGGGAACCCTTAATTATAAGTATTAGAAATAAAATAATAAAGGCAAAAATAAAATTTGCTAGCGGTCCGGCAAAAACTATTGCTGATTTTTGTTTTAATGACTTTATGTGAAATGTTTCATTTATTTCTCTCTCAGATAATTTGTTTATTCTTTCTTCTGGAATATTACTACTTAAATTTGCATCACCAAAAAACTTTACATAACCTCCAAGAGGAATTAAGGATAATTTCCATCTAGTGCCTCTCTTATCGTTAAAACCGATAAGTTCCTTCCCAAAACCTATTGAAAATATTTCTACTCTTACTCCATTTAATCTAGCAATAAAATAGTGTCCTAATTCATGCACAAATACTATTATTGTTAGAAGTATTAAAAACCATATAACTGTCATCTAAATTTACCACTATTAATAATATTATTACTTATCTTTCTTGCCTCGTAATCAAGTAGAATAACATCCTCTATACAATTAATCTTTTTTTTATAATTTTTGTTCAATGTTTCTTCACATATATTCATTATTGAATTAAAATTTATATTTTTTTCTATAAAAGACTTAACTGCTTCTTCATTTGCAGCATTTAATGCTATTACATAAGCATGCCCTTCTTTAAGGGCTGATCTACAAATCTCAATTGAATTAAAAGCTGATGTATCTACATCTTCAAAATTAAGACTTTTAATAAGTTTTAAATTTAATTTCTTCACATTTGCATTAATTTTATTCGGATAATTAAGCGCAAATGAAATAGGACTTTTCATATCTGGCATACTTAAACCTGCATTCATTGATCCATCATTATATTCTACAATACCATGTATAATTGATTCAGGATGAATTATGATATCTATTTTCTTTTGATTAATATTAAATAAATAAGCAGCTTCAATTAATTCCAAACCTTTGTTCATTAAGGTTGCAGAGTCTATACTAATTTTCTTTCCCATTTTCCAAATAGGATGATTTATTGCCTCTTCTAAAGATACTTTATTCAAACTATCGTAAGAATACCCTCTAAAGGGTCCACCAGAACCTGTAATAATTAATCTAGATATATTATTGATATTAGAATTAACTAATATTTGATACAAAGTATTATGTTCTGAATCTATAGGTATAATTTTAGTACTACAATTTTTAACCTTATTTAATAATATAGGTCCAGCGCAAACTATTGACTCTTTATTAGCTAATGCTATGTATTTTGCATTACCTATAGCGTTAAACGTTGAATCTAAACCCGCAAATCCAGATATAGCAGCTACAAAGATATCAATTTTTCTTTTTGAAGCCGCTATAATAGCTTTAGCGCCTGAATTCACTTCTATATTATAACTTTTAAGACTATTTTTGAGCTCATTATATTTTTTTTCATTATTTATTATTACTAAATTAGGTTTAAAATATCTTGCAGCCTCAATTAAACCTTTTACATCTTCATTACATACAATTGTATCTACTATAAATTCACTTTTATTAATCTTTATTATTTGTTGAGTAGATAAACCGACTGATCCAGTGACTCCAAATATAGAAATTAATTTTTTTTTATTTATTTTATCCATATATAATACTACCAATATATAAAAAAAGACTACTAATCATTAAACCATCTAACCTATCAAGCAACCCCCCATGTCCAGGAAGTATTCTTCCAGAATCTTTTATTAAATGCTTTCTTTTAATCCAACTTTCAAGCAAATCCCCGAATTGAGTTGTAAATGATAAAACAAGACCAAAATATATACCTTTATAAATAGAATATTCTTTTATATAAAAACATACTAAACTTACTATAACTCCAAAAAATATACCTAATAAAAACCCAGACCATGTTTTATTAGGTGAAAGTAATGGCCATAACTTTTTACCTCCTATAAATTTGCCGCATATGTAAGAAAATGTATCTGTAGTCCATACTATTAATAAAAACCATATTATAATATCAATTCCATTATTAAAGTGTTTAATTTCATACAAATATATAAAAGGTAAACACAGATAAATTGGCCCAAATAAAATAAAAGATTTACTTTTTCTAGATGAATTTTTTGAAAATATATTTAGGATAAAAATAATTATAAAAAATAATATACTAAACTGTATACTCAGTATACTTAACATAAAAATAATGACATTAAATAAAGACTTAGTAAATTTTAATATAGCAGAATTTATATCTTCTGTAATTGTTACCCATTCATATGTAATAAGAAAAACAACTATGCATAAAGTTAATACTAAAAAATTATCATTTATAAATATTCCATATAAAGCTATACTTATTAAGACTAAGGATGATAATATTCTTAAGTAAGAATTATTATTAATAAAGCTATCATTCATTTAACTTACCGAACCTTCTATCTCTTTTTCCATAACTTTGAAGAACTTTTATATAAATATTATTATCAAAATCTGGCCAATTACATTTAATAAATTCATATTCAGAGTATGCCGATTGCCATAATAAAAAGTTACTAATTCTATACTCTCCACTAGTTCTAATTATAAGATCAGGATCTGGAATACCCGTTGTCATTAAATTTTTTTCAACATCTTTTAAAGTTAGACTTTCAATAGAAATATTGTTGTTACTAAATTCTTTATATATATTAATTATTGCACTTCTGATATCTTCTCTTCCTCCATAATCAAGAGCTATTATTAAATTGAGACCATCATTTTTGTATGAATTAATTTCTATTTCTTCAATTTGCTTTACAATACTCTTTTTTAATCTATCCCTTCTTCCTATAACTCTAAGTCTAATATTTTCCTTTAAAAATCGTTTTGCATCATTAGCTAAGAATAAACTTAAAAGATGCATTAAATCATTAATCTCTGTTTTAGGCCTATTCCAATTCTCTGAAGAAAAAGCATATAAAGTTAAATAACTTATACCGTAATTAATAGTACATTCAACTATACCTTTTAAACGCTCAACGCCAGCTTTATGACCAGAAATTCTTGGTAAACCCTTATTTTTAGCCCACCTGCCATTCCCATCCATAATTATAGCTACATGTTCTGGATACAATAAATATACTCCTAAGATAAAGATTTATACTTTCTGAATTTCTTCTTCTTTACTAAGAGATAAAGTCTCAATTGATTTAATTACTTCATTTGTTAAATTTTGAATTTTATCAGCCATTTCTCTTTGCTCATCGTCAGTGTAAGTATTAGACTGATGAAGTCTTTTTAGAAGATTCATAGAGTCTTGCCTTACATTTCTCACTGCTATTTTAGAATTTTCTGCGTATTTTGAAGCGGTTTTTGCTAATTCTTTCCTTCTTTCTTCATTTAGTTCAGGCATTATTATTCTGATGATTGTTCCCTCTGTTTGTGGATTAAGATTTAACCCAGATTCATGTATACCTTTTTCAATAAGGCCTATATTACTTGAATCCCATACTTGTATTGATACCAACTTTGCCTCTGGAATAGAAACTGTTGCCAGATCCCTTAGCTTCATAACTTGCCCATATGCATTGACATTTATAGTCTCAAACATATTTGCACTAGCTCTTCCAGTTCGCAAACCAGAAAACTCTGTTTTTAATACCTCAACAGAATTATTCATCCTTCTTTTTATATCATCTAAATCTATTGCTTCCATACATCTTCCTTTTGCATTAATTAGATATTATAGTTTTAACTCCTTCTCCTTTAATAATAGAAGATAAAGCATTTATTTTATTTATAGAAAAGACCACTATAGGAATATTATTATCCCTTGCTAATGAAATAGCAGAAGCATCCATAATACCTAAATTATCAGATAAAACCTTAGAATATGTTATATTATCATATCTTTTAGCATCTTTATTTATATTAGGATCACTGCTATATACGCCATCAACTTGAGTCCCTTTCATAAGAACGCTACAATTCATTTCTGCAGCCCTAAGAGCAGCAGCAGTATCAGTTGTAAAATAAGGGTTACCCGTACCTCCAGCAAATATAACTATTCTTTTCTTTTCTAAATGTCTTACTGCTCTACGTCTAATAAAAGGCTCACAAACTGTTTGCATTGGAACTGCAGATAGAACTCTTGAAGCCACACCTAATCTTTCTATAGAGTTTTGAATAGCCATAGCATTTATTACAGTTGCAAGCATTCCCATACTGTCTGCTGTACCTCTCTCTATTCCCTGAGAAGCTCCTGCAACTCCCCTAAATATATTTCCACCTCCTACAACTATACATATTTCTGTATTAGTTTTAGATAGGGAAACTATATCATGAGTAATTTTATTAACTATATGTGAATCTATACCAAATTCTTTATTACCTAGTAATGCTTCTCCAGATAATTTAATCATAATACGAGAAAAAATATTTTTCTTATTATTTATATTTTTATCGTTTAATTTCATTAAAACCACTTTTGAATTAATTATTTATTTGTTCGGCCACCTCTGTCGCAAAATCTTTTTTCTCTACTTCAATACCTTCACCTAATATAAAATATTTAAAATCTTTTATAATTATATTACAAGACAAATCTTTTTCTGCGTCACTAATAATCTTTAATACCTTAGATTCTCCATCTATTACCCAGATTTGATCCATAAGAGTGATTTCAGAAAAAAACTTTGAAATTCTTCCTTCTACCATTTTTTCAATAATATTATCAGGCTTACCAGATTCTTTAGCTTGTTCTATTAAAATACTTCTCTCTCTTTCAATAACTTTGGGGTCTACATCATCAGAATTTATAGCCATTGGTTTTGAAGCAGCAATATGCATAGCTATTTGTTTACCAAGCTCATTAATTTTATCTATTGGTCCATTGCTTTCTATAGATAAAATTACACCAATTTTTCCCAAGCCTTCATTAATTTGTCCATGTAAATAAGATGAAAAAATATTATTATTAGTATTCTTTAATATATGAGTTCTTCTTAAAACTATATTTTCACCAATCAAACCAATTAAATCAGTCAATGTTTCTTCCACACTTTTTTCACTATCTAAATATTTAGCTTTTTTTAATTCCTCTATGCTATCTCCCGAAGAAAGAGCTATATGTGATATATTTTTTGCAAAATTTTGGAAGTCTGGGTTTCTAGAAACAAAGTCAGTTTCAGAATTAATTTCTACTAAAGCAGCAGCATCTGAATTAACAGAAACTGTTACCACACCATCAGCAGCAACTCTAGCTGATTTTTTTTCAGCTCCAGAAATTCCCTTCTTTCTTAGCCAGTCAATTGATTCTTCTAAATTTCCATTTGTTTCAACTAGCGCATTTTTACAATCCATCATACCTGCTCCAGTTTTATCTCTTAATTCTTTAACTAATGCCGCGGTTACTTCTGACATATTTGTCTCCCTACTTAATTTTTATTTAGCTGTTTCTTTATTATCAGGTTCTGAAATATTATTAGTTTCATTATTACTTACTTTAACAGCGTCAACATCATTAATTACTTTCTCATTATTATCTTTCTTAATGTTATCTGTCTTGGCATCAATATTTACAGGACTTGAGTTAACAGACTCGTCTAATTTATCTTCCAAATTTAATTCTTCTTTAAGTTGATCTGACTCTCCAATATCTTTACCAGATTCACTAAATGAAACTTGTAAGCCATCTAAAATAGACTCTGATACGAGTCTGCAGTATAAAGCTATAGCTCTTGTAGCATCATCATTACCAGGTATAGGAAAATCTACTCCATCTGGATTACTATTAGAATCTATTACTGCAATTACAGGAATTTTAAGCACATTTGCTTCTTTAATAGCAATATGCTCTTTATTAGTATCTATAACAAACAAAGCATCTGGTAATCCTCCCATATCCTTGATACCTCCAAGCGATGCCTCTAACTTATCTCTTTGTCTTTGAATACCAACTAATTCCTTCTTAGTAAGTCCAGAATCTTCTTTATTTAATATTTCATCATAATTTTTTAGTCTTACAATAGATTTAGATATTGTTTTCCAATTAGTAAGAGTTCCTCCTAGCCATCTATGATTCATATAATATTGGCCAGAATTTATTGCACTTTCTGCAATAATTTTTTGTGCCTGTCTTTTTGTACCAACAAATAAAACTCTTCCTCCACCTGCTGCTATATCTCTTATAACTTTTAATGCACTATGTATTAAAGGGTATGTTTGTTGTAAATCAATAATATGGATACCATTTCTTTCACCAAATAAATAAGATTCCATTTTTGGATTCCATCTATTTAATTGATGTCCAAAGTGTATTCCAGCTTCCAATAGTTCTTTCATGGTATAATTAGGCATAGTCATATTTATCTCCTTATCCGGTTAAACCGCCATGAAAATTGAGCTGTAAACAGCACCGGAAGGCTTGAATATTTAAAAGCCACTTTCATGTGCGAAATTTTGTTAGTTTTACAACTCAAAGATAAATATCGCAAGTAATAAATAACTTTTTTAATTTTTTATAATTGGCCTTACAGAACTAACTTCATTAGAATTTTCTAATCTTTCTTTAAACAAGAATGGAGATTTTAAGTTTTGTTTTATTTCTATTTTAACCATATTGCTTTCTTGATCACTAAAAATAATATGAAGGGGATATTTTTTATAATTCTTCTGATCTATGATATTTAACTTCAAATCTGCTAAAAATTTTTCTACAGCAAAATTTTTGTTTAAATTTATTTCGAATGAGTGAATTAATTTGTTTAGCTTATCTTCTAATAACCACATATCTCTAACCAAAAGCCTATTATTTCCATTTTCTTCTTTAATGATAGCAATTTTAAAATATAGTTCTGTTCCTGACACTAACAAATTTCTTTTTTCTTGATATACATCTGAATATATAATTACTTCTTGCAAAGCAGATATAGATGAAATAATAACCCTTGCAAATCTTCCATTTCTAGAAGACCTCTCATTAACTTGAACAACAACTCCGACTGTATCAACTATAGTATCAGATTTTAGATCTATTTCTGATATTTCATTGATACCAATTTGGTCTAATATACTTTTAGACAAGTTTAAAGGATGACCAGAATAATAAAAACCTAAAGAATTTCTTTCCTTTTCTAATTTTTCTTTATCATTCCATTCTTCAACTTCTGGCAACTTCCATATTTCATTTAGATTTATAGTGTCTCCAAAAATATTTTCTTGTTTATTATGTTTCTCTCCTGAAGAACTTACTGATAAATCAGCTAAGATCTGAGCGGACATAAATGTTTGTTTTCTATTAGAGTTAACTGAGTTAAAAGCGCCAGCTAATGCTAAATTCTCATAATGAGATTTACTAAGCAAGTTAGTATCCATTCTACTAGCAAATTCTAATAAATTTTTATATTTTCCATTTACTTCTCTATCTTCTACTATTGAACTCAATGCTTTATTACCAATATTCTTAATGCTACATAAACCTGTTCTAATAGAAAAAGTACCTTTTTCATTCTTTTCTAAATTATAATTCAACATAGAATAATTTATGTCTGGTCCCAATAATTTTATTTTCAACCTTAAAAGCTCATTTCTATATATATTTACCTTTTCTGTTAATTCGGCATCAAATGTCATAAGTGCTGATAAAAAAATTTCTGGGTAATTTGTCTTAAACCATGCTGTTTGATAAGCAATAAGAGCATATGCTGCAGCGTGGCTTTTATTAAAACCATAGCCAGCAAAACGAGAAATTAGCTCAAATATTTGTGACGATAAATTTTTATCAATATTATTTTTTAAAGCTCCTTCTATAAAACTTTCTCTTTGAGCATCCATTTCAGATTTTATCTTTTTTCCCATAGCTCTTCTTAATAAATCAGCTTGACCTAGTGAATAACCAGAAAGTTTCTGAGCAGCTTCCATAACCTGTTCTTGATATATCATTATCCCATATGTTTCTTCTAATATAGAGTTTAGTAATGGGTGTAATACTTCAACTTTTTCAATTCCATGCTTTCTATTTATGAAAGAAGGGATATTATCCATTGGTCCTGGTCTATAGAGGGCTACAACTGCAATTATATCTTCAAATCTGTCCGGTTTTAATTTTGATAGAACATCTCTCATTCCTTGACTTTCTAATTGAAATATCCCAATAGTTTCGCCTGTACTAATTTCCTCATAAGTTTTAGGATCATTAAGCGGAATATGCTCTAATCTAAAAGAACTATCTTCTTTTCTTAATAAAGAAGAAGCCATATCAAGTATGGATAAAGTTTTTAGTCCTAAAAAGTCAAATTTTACTAAACCTGAAAGCTCAGTATACTTCATGTTATATTGTGTTGAAGGTATCTTAGATTTAGGATCTTTATATAATGGTACTATCTCAACTAATGGCTTATCTCCAATGACCAGACCTGCAGCATGTGTTGCTGCATTTTTCAATAAACCTTCTAATTTCAATGAAATATTAAATAACTGAGATATTTCTTCACCAGAACTAATTGCAGCTGCCAACTTTGGTTCAATATCTAAAGCTTCTTTCAAAGTAGTAGGTGAAGCTGGATTATTAGGAATTAATCTACAAAGTTCATCAACCTTACTATAAGGAATTTCTAGTACTCTTCCCACATCTCTTAATGCTCCTCTTGCCTGTAATGAGCCAAAGGTAATAATCTGTGCTACTCGATCTTCTCCATATGTATCTTGAACGTGGTTTATTACCTCATCTCGTTTTGATTGGCAAAAATCAATATCAAAATCTGGCATAGAGATTCTCTCAGGATTTAAGAAACGCTCAAACAATAAATTATATTTTATAGGATTTAAGTCTGTTATGCCAAGGGCCCATGCTACTAGAGACCCAGCACCAGAACCTCTTCCGGGGCCAACAGGAATATTATTTTCTTTAGCCCAGTTTACAAACTCTGATACTATTAAAAAATAACCAGAAAAACCCATATTAGAAATTATATCAAGTTCATAAGACAAACGTTCAAAATAAATATTTTCCTTATCTTTAACTACTTTTGAATTTGTAATCCTTTTTTTAAGTCCAATTTCACTATATCTAATTAGCGCTTGATGCTCACTCATATCCAACTTTTCTGGATAAGACGGTAAAGACGGTTTTTTTTCCTCCAGTAAAAAACTACACATTTTAGCTATAACTACTGTATTGCTAATTGCTTGAGGTAAATCTGAAAACAAAGTAATCATTTCTTCTTTTGATTTAAAATAATGCTCCTTAGTAATTCTATTTCTGTTAATATCACTAATTGTTTTTCCATCAGAAATACATAAAAGACAGTCATGCGCTTCAAACATTTCTTCAGTATCAAAATAAATATTATTTGTAGCTACAATAGGTATAGAATTATCAGAGGCTAATCTTAAGAATCTATTCTCAAATATTTTTTCTTTTTCCAATCCATGTCTCATAATTTCCATAAAAAGTCTTTCTGGAAAGTTTTCTTTAAATAAATGAATTAGATCATTAATTTCATCTATTTGGTCTGAAATCAAATATTTCATCAAGGGCCCATAAATTCCGCCTAACAAACAAATTAAACCGTCAGAGTGATTAAATAAAACATTTAATGAAATAGGTTTCTGAAGCCCATTCTCTTGGTCTAAAAAAGATTTGCTCACTATATAAGATAAATTTTTCCAGCCTATATTATTTTTTACTAATAATAATATTTTGCATTTGAAAGCATCTCCATATTCATTATTATCTAGCTTTATTTCTATATCTAATATTGAACCTAAGATAGGCTGTATTCCATTGCTGGCCGTTTTCATAGAGAATTCTAATGCACCAAATAAATTTCCATTGTCAGTTAAAGCTAATGCAGGCATATCATTTTGTTTAGACAACTCAATTAGGTCATCAATTTTGATTGCCCCTTGAGCTAATGAATAGGATGATCTACATCTAAGGTGAATAAAATTATTATATTGCATACTAAGATAATATACTTAATTTTTTATTATATAAAATTATAAATTATATTATTTTACCATTATCTATTTTAAATATTAAATCACATTTTTCTGCTAAATCAGAACTATGAGTAGCAATGATAGCTGAAGTTTTTGTTTTTTTAATATTATCCAATAATATATTAGATATTAGTTCAGAAGAAGAATTATCTAAATTACCAGTAGGTTCATCAGCAAGGATAAGGTCTGGTTTATTTATCATTGCTCTTGCAATTGCTACCCTCTGCTGTTCTCCACCTGACATTGAAGAAGATCTATGATTTAATCTGTTTTTTAATCCCATAGAGCTAAGTATTTTCTTTCCTTCATTAATAGCCCTATTTTTACTTATACCATTAATTATTTGAGGTATTATGACATTTTCTAAGGCTGTAAATTCAGGCAATAAATAAATTTTTTGGTAAACAAAACCTAATGAATTTCTTCTTATCATAGTTCTCTCAGAACTATTAAGATTATTAGTATTATTATTATTAATTAAGATCTTACCTTTATTAGGCTTTTCTAACAATCCAGCAAGGTGTAAAAATGTAGATTTTCCTGAACCAGAAGCTCCTATTAAAGCTATAATACTATTATTTTTCAACTCAAAATTTACAGAATCTAAAACTTTAATAATACTTTTGCCTTGTTTAAATTTATGAGTGACATTATTAAAATTTAATATAATATTTTCACTTTTAGGCATGCCTTAAAACCTTAATTGGATCTATTTTAGAAGCTCGCCATGCTGGATAAATAGTTGCAGAAAAAGATAAAACAAAAGCCACTAATATCACATAAACAACTTCAGAAAATATAATTTTAGATGGCAGATTAGATAAAAAGTAAATTTCTGCAGAAAAAAGATTAGTTCCTGTAAATACTTCAAGAAACTTTTGAATTTTTTCTATATTAATAGAAAATAATAAGCCTATAATTAAACCTAATAAAGTTCCAATAAACCCTATAGCAGAACCAACTATAATAAATATTTTTAAAATAGATTTATCTGTAACACCAATAGTTCTTAAAATAGATATACTGCTCTCTTTATCTCTTACTAGCATTATCATTGAAGAAATAATATTAAATGCTGCAACAATTATTATAAGAGTTAATATAATAAACATAACTGTTCTTTCTACTTCTAGAGCACTTGATAACTGTTTATGTCTACTAGTCCAAGGAATAATAATATTACCTTTCTCAATATTGTCTAATTTTTTCTTTATTTTATAAGAGTTTAACTCAGAATTATCAGGATTATTATAAAATATTTCGATGTGATCAATTTGATTTTCTTTGTATCCAATAAAATCACGTAAATTTTTTATACTCATAAATAAAACTGAGGAATCATATTCATACATACCTAGATCAAATGTTCCTGCAATATTAAACTTTTTGGCTAAAGGAGCGCTACCAAAAGGCGTACTCAACCCCATAGGAGAAATTAAAGTAATACTATTACCTGCTTTAAGGTTTAGATAATTAGATAATTTATGGCCAATAATTATACTATTATCGTACGTAAAATTTTTAAAAGTTTCACTAGAAATACTATTAAATAATAATTCATTACGTTTAAAATCTTTCAAAGAAAAACCTCTAGCAAAAACACCTTTAGATTTTTTACCTGCTGATACCATAATAGTAGATTCAATTACGGGAATTATATCTCTAACTTCTTCTATATCTAATACTACTTCCTCAATATTGCTTTGATTTAATTGTTTTGCATTTTCATTAATAAACAAAGATGCATGGCCATTAAAACCAATTATTCTCGTCAACATTTCTTCACGAAAACCGTTCATAACTGACATTACAATTATAAGAGTTGCAACTCCTATCGCAATTCCTATAAGAGAAAACCAGCTAACAACAGATATAAAACTTTCTTGTCTTCTAGCTTTTAGATATCTATACGCTATCCATAACTCATAAGAAAATATCAATATATCATCCTAAAATATTTTTAATAATATTATCAGTTTCATTAATAGGTATTTCTATAATCTTACCAGATTTTCTATTTAATAACTCAAAAAAACCATTATTTATTCCTCTCGGTCCAATCCTAATCTGCCAAGGTATACCAATAAGATCCATTTCTGCCAGTTTGATTCCTGCGCCTTCATCTCTATCATCATATAAAATTTCTATATTTTTATTTATTAAAAAATTATAAATTTTATCTGACAATTCAATACATGCACTATCATTTACTCTTAAGTTAATAATACCAACAATATATGGAGCTACACTTTCTGGCCAACAAATACCCTTCTCATCATGATGAGCATCAATAATCCCTCCTACCAATCTGGATACACCTATGCCATATGACCCCATTTCTACGGGAGTATTATTACCGTCTATATTTGCAATGCAAGCATCTAAAGGTTTTGAATACTTTGTACCAAAGTAAAATAAATGCCCTACTTCAATACCTCTAGTTTGAAGCCTATCATCTTCATTAACTTTTTTATAATATTCATTTTCATTATGCTTATCATCAGCAGCTGTATAATATGAAGTTAACTTATTTACTAACTTTAATATTTCTTCACTATCATCATATTTAATATCTGGAATATCTTCATTCAGAATATTTTTATCTATAAAAACATCAGATTCGCCAGTTTCTGCTAAAATAATAAATTCATGACTTAAATCTCCACCTATAGGCCCTGTATCTGCTGCCACTGGAATAGCTTTAAGTTGCATCTTATTAAATATTCTTAAATAACTTAAAAACATCCTGTTATAACATTTAATTGCATCTTCTTTATTTTTATCAAAGGAATAAGCATCTTTCATAAGGAATTCTCGCCCTCTCATGACTCCAAATCTTGGTCTTATTTCATCTCTAAATTTCCACTGAATATGATACATACATAAAGGTAAACTTTTATAGCTCATAATATTCTTAGAAAAGATATCTGTTATCAACTCTTCATTAGTTGGGCCATAAATTAATTCATGTTCGTGCCTATCTTTGAACTTAAGCATTTCTTTACCATAATCATCAAATCTTCCAGATTTTTTCCATATTGCAGAATCTTGAATTGTTGGCATTAACAATTCCTGTGAAATTAAATTTTGTTCAATTCTAATTATATTTTCTATATTTTTTAAAACTTTATAACCTAATGGAAGCCATGTATAAATTCCTGATGAAGCTTGTCTAATCATTCCAGCTCTAAGCATTAATCTATGCGATGTAATAGAAGCTTCTGATGGGTTTTCCTTTAAAGTTGGAAGAAATAATTTACTGCGTCTCATAATAAATCCTTACATATCTCTAAAGATTAATAATTTATGAAAGTGATATAATATTACTTTCTATTATTAAAACTGTTACATATGTTAGTATTAAAGTAATTATGCTCACATATATAAACTTTTTCCAAAGATAAGTCTTTTCTGGTGCACCAGAATCGTGACCTAACTCAATATTATTTGGTTTTTTTACACCCATTGGTAATGATATAAAAAATAATATCCACCATATAACAATGTATACTATAAAATACTCAAATAATGACATCTATACTTCTTCCAATTCTATTAAGGTTCCATTAAAATTTTTAGGATGAATAAATATTACAGGTTTACCATGAGCTCCAATAGATGGCTTACCAGAACCTAATATAGTTGCTCCCTCTTCTTGCATCTTTGAACAAGCCTTTAAAATATCTGGTACTTCATAACAAATATGATGCATTCCACCAGATGGGTTTTTATTTAAGAAATTTTCTATAGGAGAATTTTTTCCAATTGGTTCTAATAATTCAATTTTTGTATTATCTAATTCAATAAATATAGTTTTTACTCCATGATCAAGCAAATCTATTGGTTTTGATATCTTTGCACCTAAAATATTTTTATATTGATTAGCAGCATCAGATACGGATGGAACTGCTATTGCTACATGATTTAGCTTACCTATCATTTTTTACCTTCTCAATTAATAATATTAATTTCTAACTTTAATAATGGTTTTTTCATATATTGAACCTTAATACTTCTTTTTAAAGCAAGAGTCATACTTTCTTCAACATAATTTTTATCAAACTTTTTAGATTTGTGATACGATCTTATATCTTCACAAACAAAATCTTTTATAAAATCTTCTGGATTATCATCATCAATTATTTCTGCTAATCCAACCGCCATTATATTAGGTTCTGTCACTAAACTATAATCACTATTTATAAACAAAACAACATGAACTGAACCATTATACATCATTTTATGTCTCTGCTTGAGCACCTCTGAATTTCTGGTTATTAAATCATTTCCATCTACTATCAATCGACCATATTCGAGCTCTCCTATAAACCTAGGGTCACCAGGTGCTAATTGAATTAAAGAACCATTTCTCCCCGGTAAAGCATTACTAATTTGCTGTTCTAATGCAAATTTAACATGTGAATTTATGTGTCTAGTTTCCCCGTGTACTGCGACTAAAGATTTTGGTTTAACCCATGAATACATTTGAGATAATTCTTCTTTTGCAGGATGCCCGCTTACATGTATTAAACTATCTTTGCTCGACTCAATAATATCGACTCCTAGATCAGATAATTTATTTTGCATCTCTGAAATGCCAACTTCATTTCCAGGAATAACTCTTGAAGAAAATATTACAGTATCTCCATTACTAATAGAAACATCCCTATGTGAGCCATTTGCAATTCTGTTTAATGCTCCTCGTGGTTCGCCTTGAGAACCCGTACATATAATTAATATTTTATCATCATCAATATTTTTAATATCTCTTTCAGATACAAAAGCGGGTAAATCAGATAAATACCCGCAACTTTTAGCGATCTCAACCATTCTCCACATAGACAGTCCAACTAAAGCAACACTTCTACCAAGTGAGTGGGCAATTTTAGATAAAGTATTTAACCTAGTAACATTTGAGGCAAAAGTAGAAACAATTACTTTTCCTTTACAATCTTTTATTATTTTAGTTAAAGGTTTTATAACATCTTCCTCTGAGCCAGATGTCCCCTCTACCAATACATTCGTGGAGTCACAAATCATTGCTAAAATATTTTCATTAGATAGTTGCTTTAATCTTTTCTTATTAATACCTTCTCCTAATTGTGGATTATAATCTATTTTCCAATCTCCTGTATGAAAAATAGTTCCAGCTTTTGTTGAAATTAGAGCAGATGACGGTTCTATAATTGAATGAGACATACTTATTATTTCAATATTAAATGGTCCTATTTCAATTTTTGAATCAATTTTTATTATATTTATATCAACATCTTTTTCGAGTCCTACATCCTTAAGTTTTCTAATCAAAACTTCTGCAGCAAAATCAGTGGCATAAATAGGACATTTTAAATATGGCCATAAATGATGAACAGCACCTATATGATCTTCATGAGCATGGGTTAATAAAAGTCCAGATAGAGAATCAATCGAATCTTCTATAGATGAAATATCAGGCATAGCCACATCAACAGATTTATATACTGGATCTCCAAAAGTTACACCACAATCTACAATTAGCCATTTACCGTCATGGCCATATAGATTTAAATTCATTCCAATTTCCCCTGAACCACCTAAAGGTAGAAACAATATTTCGTCTATTTTTGGTTTTGGTAAATTCATTTTGAAAAAATATCCAACTCAAAATCCCATGTTAAAGCAATACCTTTTAGGGTTAAATCCTCATCAATAAAATCTATTATATTAGTATGAGGTTTAAAAAGTTTTGCTAACCCACCTGTGGCTGCTACTTTCATATCATTATTATATTCAATTCTAATTCTAGAAATCATGCCTTCTAGTAGACCTATATACCCCCAAAATATACCAGACTGCATAGCTGTAATAGTATTATCCCCTATTACTTTATCTGGTTTTGTAATAGCTATACGAGGTAACCTCGCAGTTGCTTTATCTAATGCATCCATAGATAAATTGACACCAGGAGATATAATGCCTCCAATGTATGAACCTTTTTTATCTACTACATCAAATGTTGTTGCTGTGCCAAAATCTATAACTATTATAGGACCACCAAAAATACAATTAGCTGCTAAGCTATTTACTAATCTATCTGCCCCAACTTCATCAGGTCTTTCAAGTGATACATTTAGATTAGGGAAAATATTATCTCCAATGATCTTAGGAGTAATATTAAAAATATTTTCAATATATGATTTTAGT
>Ga0222718_10000127_pt1 | contig 76010 bp, 106 predicted proteins | sample C33_27DmetaG_FD_165045 | JGI IMG/M metagenome (GOLD analysis project Ga0222718, IMG submission 165045) | Estuarine water microbial communities from San Francisco Bay, California, United States - C33_27D | ecosystem: Environmental > Aquatic > Marine > Unclassified | place: USA: California... | reverse complement strand
TTATCTACATGTTGTTTTTCTAAAAAATCTAAAGATGTTGATACAGCTTTATTTAAAGAAGATATTAATTGTTGTAAGTCTAATTTACTTGACATTATATTTATTGGCTTTTGCCGCCACTATCGTCATTTAGGACAACTGGGTCTAGCATCATATTTAACGCATCTGATAATTTAAGCATGCCCTCTGTTGGAGGTAATTGTTCTGCATGTACTTTAACATCATACTTGGCACTATTATCTGTACTACGAGTATTAGTTGATTTAGAAGAGACCTTACCGCTAACGCTTGCGCTAACTTTTAAGCCCCAAAAGGACTTGTAGCTCGCGTTGACACTTGAGTCAACCTCTGTGGAGTGGTCGTCTTCGCTTTTTTCTGACTGTTGAACTTCCATTGAAAATTCAATGTCCGCAGTTTTAATTGCTAAAGCTGGAAGAGGTACCAAAGGAAGCATAGGAACTTTAGCTTTTAAAGTTTGAGCTTCAGGAGTTCCTCCGTCAGATGGTTTTACGTAACGAAGAATGTTAACGTCAATTGCATTCGTATTCCCTTTTTCGTCGAATGCTACCTCCTTGATATACTTCCAAGTTATATCATTAAGTTTTGCTTGTCCTTTCGCCATACCAACAAGGGGGGAAACAATCAAGTCTTCTATTGGTAGGCCCTTAAAATTATCAGCGATATTGCCCATATACTATACTTTACACATTATAAATATCAAAAAGAAAATATCAAACAATAACTTTAAAGTTTAACTTTTTAAATTGTAAAACATTGCTAATATTAATCTACAATCTTTTTGGCTTGTGCCCCAAGCTTGCTTGGGAAACTTAGAATGAAAATAATTAGAAGGGTAACTAATCAGCCTATTTTCTACTCCCCCTATGATAGAATTCAATTCCCACTCGTTTTCATTGTTATAGGATCTACTCGTAAATTTATGAGCTTCATTATCAGTAATTTCCGGTAAACTCAATTTATGTTTTTTATGAGACCAAAAAGCTGTACCATTTATATCCCCTAAATTTTCTGATAGAAAAAAAACTGCTCCATGAGAGGGATGCGTTTCACTTAACACATTCCTGTCCGCATGTATACCCCAATTATTACTAAGAAACTGAGTATACATTCTAAGAAAAGAATTGACAACTTGTATTTTACAATTACAAACTTCCTCGATAACTTTTTGGATTTTTAAAGATAGGTCTTCTGGAGGGTAAGCTACATGAAACTGCCTACCTTCACTTTCTATGGTTTTAAAAGTTGTATTTCTGGAAACCTCTTGTATCTTTTTAAAATACTCCTTATCTAAAACATCATCTAAAATAAAAGAAAACTTTTCTAAAATCATAAGAAACAAACAGGAACTTTATTGAATCCTGCATCTCTTTTGAGATTAACAGAAAATGCCGTTTCTATATCTCTGTTCATAGAATTTGAGTCAGCAGGTTTAATGTCATTAATTAAAACCCTTGGGCCAGCGTTGATGCCGTAAATAATTTGTTTGTATTTTATGCCAAATTTTCTTAAAGCTTTTTCTGTATGAGTGCTATGCCTTTTTTCTCTAGCCGTGACAAATATAACGATATCTTTAGGAGAAAGTTTTTGAAACCATTCTTTGACCCCCTCTAGAATTTCTTCGCTCAAATAACTTTTATATTTATCTTTTTTAATTAGCCTATCAAGTTCTAAGTTTGATTTGTTTTTAAAAATTGTGCCATCAATATCTAAAAACCAAGTTTGATCTAATTTCTCAGGTTTCTGCTGTGTCATTGGTATAATTGATTAAAAGGATTCTTAGTTTCCTTATGATGTATAATAGTAGGAGAGGAAGGTTTTTCAATTTTTTTAACAACTTTAGATTTGGGTTTTTTTTGTTCTTTCTGTTTTGTAGGTAGATCAACTTTTTGACCAAGCATTTTGAATATAGCTTTATCTTTAGCTTTAACTTCTACCTCCCATTTGAGTTCCCTATCATGTTCAACAGGTAACTCTTCCGCGTAATCTGCATGACTGCGTTTTTTATCTTTACATCCCCAGCTCCAATGAAAAACCGGTACAAAAGATTTTGGCCAAGTCTGAGAAAAAGCCTCTATATTTTGTTGAATAGTGATTTGATTATTTTGGAAAATAGATGGGTTACAATGATCATGAAGATTATCATAAGTGAGAGGAAAAAAATGATTATGCTTAGTGCCACAATAATTATAAAAATACATAAAAAGATTAGCGCAGTTCCAGCTTCCTTTATCCTCGTTTTCAATGACAAGCCTGTTTCGTACTCCGGTATCACATTTTGAGAAAGCATCGTAAAATCTATCTACTAATTTCCTAAAATTTTCTTCTGTATCATTTTTAACACTAAGACTAGGATGGATGTTAATTGGTACAGAATAATCTTGAGGTAAACCCATCATATCCAAAACCTTGGCATGGAAGTTTAATTCATTTATTGTTTTTTTTACAACAGAAGGTTTTTCAGAAGCTAAAACATTAAATTGATCAGGATGGATAGATAAACTAATATTTAATTCTTTGGCAACATTACCTATTACTTCACATTGGTTACGGATATCTTTATAATTAGATAATTTTTGTAACTGCAATTTAAGCGTGGGATCAGTAATTAAGGGAAATAAAGCGCTAGAAAGCCTGTAGTGTGATATAGAATTTTTAGCGCAATGACGTATAATTTTTTCTGTCAACTGCAGATTATGCAGCACCCTCTCTTCAAGAACTTTTAAACCTGACCCCGGCTCACTGCTTTCCAATTCAGAGAATCGTTTCCTAGTGATTTTTTTAAAAGCTAAACTTTTATCTTGAGCTTTTAGTATTTCAGATATGCAAACTAATCCGTAATTCATTGCTTAAATTTACCATAAGATACCAACTTGTCAAATAAAAATGTGCGCTGCAGCAATAGCTATTTGAATTACATTTAAGTAATCAGCATTTGAATTACTGTAACGCAAAAAATCTTAATTTAAACAATATTAATCATTTCCAATCTAACCCTTCTGCTACATTTGGAAATGAATCAATCAGTATGTCCTTGATCACATAAGCGATTTCTCTGTGTTCTTTTTGAGTTTCTTGGGTAGCTCTAACTTGAACATAATGTAGCCAGCTTCGAATAGAACCCGACATATACATTGTAGTTTGAGTTGTTAAAGGTAATATCATTCTAGCGCACTCTTTTGCTACTCCTTGCTCAGTTAATATATCGTAAACTTGTAAGGCTGTATTATTTAGATCGGTTATCGCCTCTAAAGCCTCTGAGTCCATATTTAAAGGCTCATCGCCAACTTGTCTGTTCGTTTTGCCCTGTCCACGCCACTCTATAGGCTCTAATTGAGTTGCTGTAGAATATCTTTGACTAAATTCTTGGAAGCTAAAACTTCTATGTCTAAGGATTTGTGCAGCGATAGCTCTACTGGTTTTAATTTCAACACACATATTAGCCATCTCAAATGGGCTCCAATGCTTATGTTTTATTAAGTATTTAAGTAATTTAGGCGCGGTTTCGCTATTTAATTGGTTGCTAGGATTACTAACCCTAGCGCAATAAACAATTAAATCTTCTGCAGTTTTAATACCTTTTCTCTTTAAAGGTAACGCTGGTTGCGTAGTTGATATTAATTTAACTTTCATAGTTGATAACTTGCCATGCTTTTCTGTATAAGCTTCCTCCTTCTACAGCGCTATAAACTTCTTCTATTTTATTTGTTTCTGGATCTTTTATTTTTACTGGACCTTTGCAGTAATCAGTTAATCCATATTTTTTGTAAAAACTCTTTGCTATATACATATAGTCCAATACAGGATTACTGTCAATAACTATCTGAATGAATTGTGCCTGTTCTTTTGTCATGATCATTATAAAAATAATGGTAGATTTTTCTATTTTAGTGTAATATATTATATGGTACCACCGGAATTAATCTCTATGGCTTTTGGGAATCTTTCTGGGTTTGTCTTCAAATTCATGGCTCAAAGGGCCAAGGAGAAAGCGGAAATGCTAAAAATGGCAATGCAAACCCAAAAAGCTAACGAAGACGCGCACAATGCTGCTGTAAAGCGGGTGTCTGTTGATGGCGGCAAGTGGGTAAGAAGATTGATAGTAATTTCCACTTTATTTGGAGTTATTATTGCACCTTTCTTTTTGGCGATATTAAACGAACCTTTATATGTTCAAATAACTGAAACTAAAAAATCATTTTTATTTGGTTTATTTGGTGGTGGTACAGAAAATTATTTTGTTAGGGTAGATGGCTACTTAATGATACCAGAAGTAAGGCAGACTTTGACAGCTATAGTAGGTTTTTATTTTGGTAGCTCAGTAGTTAAATCATCATGAAGTATTTAATTTTAATAGTATCTATGGTTTTATTTTGCTCATGCTCAACAATAAGAGGGTATAAAAAGAGTGATAAAAGAATTAATGTCCCTCAAAAAGCTAATGTAGAAAACAAATTTATTAGGTATGCTGACGAAAAAATAGACAAACAAAAACAAATACTGACACCCGAAGGCTTTACTAAATGGACTCTTTTTTCTGGAACTTTTAGCTTTTTATTGTTTCAGTTTTTAAAATGGAAGCATGTAGTTTAACTGTATATTAATGTTTAGGGAATTGCCTAATGATAACCTCTTTATCTCCTTGAGGGAGGAAAATATAATTAACAACATCTCCATCTCTGCGAGAAACTTTATGGACAGAAGATACCTCCCCTTGTTTGTCAGATATTTTTATCCTAACATAAAATTCCCTTTTTAAGCTATAAAAAACATAAAAAGAGTTAATACCTTTACTTTTACTTATTTGGCAAGCTTTATTTATAATAGAGTGATGTATTTTTAGTTTATCTACATCTCTTTTTAAGGCGTTTGCTTGCTCAAAATACATTAAACATTTCAAGCTCTTTTTATGGTACATGAAATGTATGTCACTACCCCTACGAGCCATAAAATCAATATCAGGAGCTTCTTTTTTAATAATGTTGATTCCTACAGGATTCATAAATATATAGAACCAATATAAGCTTTGACTGGCCTTATGTCAAATGAAAATATACGCTACAGTAATAAGTCTGTGAATTACATTTAAGTAATGACGCGTTGAATTACTGCAGCGTATAATTTTTTAATTTAAGGAAACTTTTCCACCTGTGTATTCTGCCACTACTTCTTCTGCGCCTTCAGAAGACTTGTAAAAAACTTTTCCTTTTGAAAATTTTGCACATTCAATGGCATACGATAGTGCTTTTTTTTCCCCTAATGCTGAGCTGTAAGCAGAAACATAGGAGCCGTCATTTTTTCTAACAATATAAGATCCGAATGTACTCATTTATTTATTTGTTTATTTTTTATTTTATGAAACATCAATTAAAACATCATGGATTAAATGTCTAGTTTTTCTATCGATAACCCTCCCTTTTTCATCTTTAGGTAAAGTTTCAAAAATTTCATTAAAATTAAGATTAAGAACTGCACTCATACTTTTTATTTTGCGAAAGATGCCTATCTCTTTATATTTTAGTATGCTCCATAAAGCGTCAACTTGTTCTGGCGTAGCTTTCTGGATAGCAGTCATAAAAGTATTTGATTCATAATTTTTAGTGTTTATCAAAGCATTCATTTTTATATATTACAGGTCTAGATATATTCTTCAAGTATTTTTTTTATTTGAGTGCTGTTATGTTTTTCGCTAAACACCATATTTACAAAACCAGCATGTTTTTTCATGTGGCAATTTTCTGCTATCAATCTCATGAGCTTCCATACTAAATGATTAGAATCTTTTTTTAAATAATCTGCGTTAAAATAATGGGGATTTGGATTAGGGAAATATCTAAGAGCGATATCAATAGCCGCTTCATAACTAAATGACGCCATGGCTTGATTAGCAATATCTTCGTCAAAATTGAATGAAACAGGAGATCTAAAAATATAAATATGACCTAACTCCATCTTTCCAAACTTTGCTCAATGGATTTATATGTTTGCGACATTTTTGCTCCAGTGGCTAATATTTTTTCATTTGAAACTTTGCTGGGCACATGATCAAAGTTTTCTTGTTTTTTTGAAAATAAATAATCAGCTACACATTCGTAAAATTTAAAATCTTTTTTTAGATATTTTGATATTAATTTGCAAATTATATCGTTTTCCACATGTCCCGTGTTAACTATATTATAAGTACCAAAGCTAGCTTTTGTTTTTATGAGATGAATGCATGCCTCTACGAATTCCTGCCTATTAGATAAAGAGTTATCGATATTTAAAATTCTATCAAAACTTATAAGTTTAGACAAATAATTTTTAGGATGATCAAATTGATCAAATAAAAATCCGGCTCTGCAAATATAATGATTGGGGTATCTTGATATAACTTCTTCGGCCAAAGCTTTTGAAGCGGCGTGGAAATTGGCACTTGATGGATTTGACCAGCAATTGTTAGGCTTACTGTTTTCTGTAAAGGTTTTATTGTTGTAATTTTTATACATATCGCACGACGAGATATGTAGCACTGTTAATTCTTTTACAATATTAACAAATTCTGTAATTACTATTGGCGCATGTAGGTTGCCGTGGATAATTTTATCTTTATTTTCTCCTATGTACCCTGTGCAATTAATTATAGTGTCAAAATGATTGAATGCCCAAGAATTTAACAAATTTTGAACGCTTAAATCACTGTATTTCATTTGTATAAAACTTCCCTCAGGAAGTTTTTTTCTAAATGTTTCACCTATATACCCGCTAGCGCCTAAAAGTAATACTTTGTTATTCATTGTAAAATTCTATTAAACATCTCCCGTAAACATTTTTTTGATCAGCTATAATACCTTCGAAAATTAGTTTGTCATCTAAAAATTTTAAATGTTTAGCATCTAAATAAAAAGTTCTATCATCCACTTGCAAATGAAAGGGAGAGCCATTTAGTATGTCAGCTTCAAAAGTATGCGGTAAAATATTTTGTTTAAAATTTTTCTTTGCTAATATGCTTTTAAATCTCATAATCCCTCTATAAAAAGCTTTTTAATCCGATTTAAATCATCTAGCATTTCTTGAGACAGCTCCACAGAAGATGCATCAGCTTCATCCATAATAGGGTCTGTTTCACGAATATAGCTCTCATACTTCTCTATAGCAAAATTAATAGCTTCAAAAGTTTTGCGAGGCTTAAGTCTTTCAAATTCCGAAATATTCATAATTTTTTAATAAAGGTTTCTTCTAAGTTTTCGTATCCCATTCTACTATATAGTCTGGGCAATTTACTATAAGAAGGCGGACCTTTTATTCTGCCCATACTTATAAAGGTGTATCCATTTTCTTTAGCCCAAATTTCAGCTATCTTTATAAGTTTTACACTGGATAAGCCAAATCTAGAATTTTTTTCATTAAACCAAGCTATTTCGTTCAATTGTTTAGCTGATGACCAAAAATTTTGACCTTTAAGAAAAATGACACCGCACGAAATTTGATTTTCTTTTTCTATGCCCCACCCTACAATATTGCCTGAACTCAAATTATTAAATAAAACTCTATAAACATTATCCTCTGGAAACTTGGAGAAAGATCCCATTAAAGACTCTTCCCAAAAAAAATGTGCCAGCCTCATAAGGCTGGTCACATCGCGTTTATTGATTTTTCTAATAAGCATTAGCCAAATAAAGCATCTACTCCATCTTCATCTGCTTGATCACTTAAATCATTTTGAGCTTGAGTAGAACCAGCACTCTTAGTGTATTTGCTTCCTTGAGTTGAGTTGGTGTTACTTCTAGGTTCGTAAGCGATTTTGCCAGTATCTCTGTCTACGGACAAATAAAGACTGTATTGCGGGCGAGTCCCTTGCTCATTTTGCTCTCTAGTCTCAAACATAACGACATCTAAAACTGAGTCTTTTGATAATTTAGAAAAATCTAAATTCTTAAAAACCATTTTGCCAGCGCAAAAGTTCCCTTTGTTCCAAAGACTTACTACTTCTCTACTCTTCCAATCATTTTTAGCTGTTGCCATAATATTTACTTTAACGTTTTCTTTTTGCTTTCACAGAAAACAATTTTTTCTTTTATAACTGTTTTTATTTCTTGTTCTATCTCCGATAAAAAATCAGGGGAGATCCTTGTGTATTGAGGCTTTAATTTTGAACAAAGGTCTAAAATATATTCTCTAGCCTTAGCTCTATTTATTAACCCCACATTGTATACTTTATTAGGATACTGCGTGTCATGAGGATTGTCAATCATTTTTTTAATCTTTCTTTACGCTTTCAGACCAAATAATAAAACCTTGATAATCGCCGTCTTCTTCACACACACTAACGGTATCACATAAAAAGTCATTGTCAACATGATCTTTAAAATATTGCTTATATATATCAAGAGGTATCTCAAAAGATACTGCATTTTTCTCTTTGTTCACTTTGAATGAAACTGGTAATTCTTCTCCTATCATAGTTAAAATCCTTTAATGTCAAATAAAGAGCTAATACTTTTATTGTTCATAGTCCTACTTATAGCGTCTGATAGCATGGGTGCGATATCAATAATCTTAATTTTTGGATTATCAGGGATGCTTGCTATACTATTTGTTGTTAATATAATATCAATATATTTTTCTTTTTCTAGATTTTCTCTGCCTAAATCTGTTAAGGGAAGATGTGAAACAAAAGCTATCACTTGTTCAGCACCTTTTTCTTTAAGGAGTTTTGCTGCACCTGACAAAGTACCCAAACTTTCAGACATATCATCAATAAGTAAGATATTTTTACCTTCAACCTCTCCAAGTATAATCTGTTGCTCGACTTTCGTAGAATTAATTCTTTTTTTATGAACAATGCCAAAATCAATATTCATAAACTCAGAATACTTTTCTACTTTTTTAATCCCCCCTACATCAGGGGACATCAAAAGCCAATCTTTTAATTGAGAGTTTTTAAAAAAATGTTCTCTAAAATAATTAATCAAAAGATTGCAAGGTAATAAAGAGTCTAAAGGGATAGATGAAAAACCCTGCATAGAGATATTATGTAAATCAAGAGTTATAATTCGTGTTGCTCCAGCTTTTTCTAGTAAATCTAAAACAAGCCTTGCGCTAATAGGCGATCTCGGTTCAGATTTTCTATCTTGCCGAGCATAACTAAAGTAGGGTATGACTACTGTAATTTTATTTGCAGACGCCAGCCTTGCACTTTGAATCAAAAGTAACAGTTCCATCCAGTCTTCATTCGGTTTATTAGTAGACTGAACGATAAAAACATCTTTACCTCTTATATTGTTTTGGTATTGACAATAAATTTCCCCGCTAGGAAAATTGTCAATTTTAACAACTCCATCTGTTTCTATTTCCTCCTTACATTTAAGTATTTTAGAAATGTTTTTTGCTAACTCTTTATTTGATCTTCCTGAGAATATTAGAGAACTCATTATTTTTTTAAAAAAATGGTACGCTTAGTAGGAATCGAACCTACAATAAGACTTTAGAAGAGTCCTGTGATATCCGTTTCACCATAAGCGCAAATTATAAGCCAAAGTAATAAGGATATAAATTGCATTTAAGCAATGACTTCTTGAATTACTCTGACTCATTAAAATTACAAAACATGTTCACCAGCATTATGCCAACCACCTTTAGATGGAACTTTACTTCTTTTAGGTAAATACCATTGTTTAAAGTTGCCAGCTATACCTGAGAAACAATCAGAATCTTTTGTGTTATCTCTATAGCACACGGTATAAGAAACTATCTCATCTCTTGAGCAATACATGCGTCCATCATGCGTGTTACCCCAATGTTGAGTCAAGCCATTAATTAAACGATTTTGACCGCCATGCATATAAGGGCCTTGCATCCATCCATAAAGGTTTAAATTAGAAATGATAATATTATTACCGCTTAAAAGCATAGCTGCTTGAGGACGCTTATTGTTATGGGGCCCTTCCATTTGAAGATTTTCAAAACGAGGGTCTGCAAGATAAACATTATTACCTTCAGTATCTTGAATCGCTGGAAAAGGATAGTTAGTTTCATTTATGATAGGCCCATGTTTAATACCTATTAGCGCACCTTGATGCTGAAGGATTTTTGCTCCCCTAATACAAAATCTATCTTGGTTCATTGACAAGTATATCGGTAATACTCCATTATGAGCACAAAGAATAACATCCTCAATGGTCTGCTCAAAAGGCTTCATAAGCATCTCGCCTTGACTTGTCTGGACTTTAGTTTTACCTTCTACGTAAAGCCCTACAGGAGCATTCGTAGCAGTCCCATAGGCTATTGTATCCTTGAGCACCTTCTGCCCATCGCCATAAAACCTTAAAACCGAAGACCATCTTCTATTTGAGGACAAGCAGAATTTGCCGGGAAGCCTTTTAGTGTCTTTAAAATGATACTCAGGTTCTTCGCAAATAATTTTTATAACTGGAGCCATGGCTGAACCATGCCAACCGGGAAACAGCGGCCAAATTTTGCTATACTTATCTTCTGCTGCTTTATAGTAAGCATATTGCAGTTCTTGACCTTTTTTAATTATCTCCTCCCAAGACTCATCTGAATAATGACCATCTGCGTCCACCCCTAAAACAAATTCGAATTTAGCAGGTTCGAGAGTTACAGATCCCAATTCTGTAGACTCAAAAGTTGAAGGGGTTTGACTAGAGGGATCGTTTAAAGATTCAAGCTCTTTTATTTTGACAGCTTGTAAATCGACTACAGATTGCAGCCCCCTAAGAAGGTCCGCATGGCTTACTACTGAATCCGCTATGTCTGATATTACATCGTCGTTAAGATCTGATTTTTTATTTTCAAGTTTATTGATCTGTTTAGATAAATCACTTATTTGAAGTTGAAGTTCATTTTGGAGATTTGATGCGTCTACAGAGATTTCTTCTGTCGTGGTTTTGGTTCCTGATAATTTCATAAATAGCCTTTTAATAAGGTTACACATATTTTTTCACTTTCCATCATCTCTATTAACCTCATCGTCATGATTATGATTCCATTTTTCATTGTATCCGTGAAAATGATCTAATGGGTAAGGTGTTGCTTGGTTCCAGTCTAGATGATAATGCTTATTGTGATCTTCAACTCTCTCACGTTTAGGCTCAGTACATCTAGTGAATGTAATAAACACCCCTAAAAACAATATAGTTTTCATCCAAACAGTCTATTGTAAACCTCTTGATACTTCTTACTAGTTTTGTCTATTATTCCTTGAGGCAAATCAGGGATAGGAGGATTTTTATCCCAACCAATCTGCAAAAGATAATCTCTGATGATTTGTTTATCGTAACTTGGTTGGCTTTGACCCTCTTTGTAAATCTCTTTATCCCAAAACCTAGATGAGTCTGGAGTCAATAATTCATCAATTAAAATAATTTCATTATTTAAAAAACCAAATTCAAATTTAGTATCAGCAATAATAATGCCTTTGTCATAAGCATACTCATACGCTTTGTTGTATATCTCTAAGCTATATTTTTTAATTTTATTAGCTGTTTCGGGGCCAAGGATTTGAACCACCTCCTCGAATGAAATATTTTCATCATGATCGTCTGATTTAGTCGAAGGCGTAAATATAGGTTCTGGGAGTTTGCTTGATTCTTTTAAACCTTTTGGAAGATATATCCCACATACCGTCTGTTTATCTTTATATTCCAACCAACTGGTTCCAGATAGATATCCTCTAACAATACATTCAACTGGCAGTGGATCGGCTTTCTTAACTATTGTAGAATCTCTACCCTTTTTGATAATATGATTGTCTACAATACCCTCCATCATATCGAACCATTTATAAGACATTTCGTTTAATATCTTACCTTTGTCGGGTATTGTTTGATTTAAAATGTGATCAAATGCAGAAACACGATCTGTAGTAATTATTTCAAGACTTTCAATAGGGTGGAGATCAGCGATGGGATAGGTAACACCGGAGATCGGCTCAAAAACGTATGGTCTTCCTTGATAAATCTCTCTAACTTTTCCTGATTTAATTAGAGTAGGTTTGTTTTCACTTACTCCCCAATTAATATCATCGTAATTGTTTTTAAATCCTGTTGAAAAACAGTTTCTTGGTTTGTCGCCTTTACCCATAATTAATCTTTTTTTGTAAATTTTAAAGGATTGGATAGAATCAGCTGCTTCCGCCCTTGCTTATCTATAAAGAAATCTTTCCCTTTAGCTTCTGGCGTTTCTTCTAAATACTTCAAGTCAAATTCTTTTTCTAGCAATTCTAACTCATTAAAACTAACCCAAAATAAACCTCGTTCATCATCTACTGTAGGACAAAGCATTCCTCGTAGCATCATTTTTCTAATGATTTCTCTATATGTCATAATTTTAATATTGGTGGGCCTTGCAGGACTTGAACCTGCGACCTGCCGATTATGAGTCGGATGCTCTAACCAACTGAGCTAAAAGCCCTAAAAACTAAATCATAATGACTGTATGAAACATGTCAAACATGTTAAGTATGTGAATTATGATTCAGCTTTTTAAATTTTCAAGGTTCGATGATTTTCCCTACCGCCCATTTAAATATAAAGAAATTAGCGATAGCCGCACAAACAACAATAGCGGTTATAATTAAAGCTTGAAAAGCTTCAGGCAAGCCTAATATAGCGGCGAAAAATCCACCGACAAATCCTCCAGCTAAACCAATCCCCGCTCCTGCTAAAGTACCTACAACGTTGTATAAGAACCACCATAATAATACTTTTTTTGGTTCCATAATCATAATATTTCGTAATCTTCTATGATATTATTGTGTAATAATTTTTCTGCAGCTTCAAAGGTTGCTTTTTTAATCTCTTCTTCTGTCGCTGCATCTTCAAAAATCAAAAGAAAATGTCTACCAGCTTTTACGTCAGCTATACCTTTAATACCTAATTGTTTTGCAGCTTTATTTATAACTGTACCTTGAGGATCATAGGTTTGCCCTTTTGTGGTTGTGACAACATGCACTTTTTTCATTTACAATATGATAAAGTAAAAACAATATGTGTCAAGTAATATTTTTAAGTATCGCAGATGTGTGAAGCCAGTTATCTACAGCAAATTTAAATTCACATTTCTGATACAAGGGGTAATCATTGCCGCTAGGCTCACATTTGTCGCCAAAAAAAACTTTTGTTTTATAAAAGCTTAAGTAATCAAAAACTTGTCCTTTGTCTGAGCCTGTTTTTTGAATGTCTATCGAGATTTCTCCTCCAATACAAGCTTCTAAATTATGATGTTTAAAAAGTTTATTGAAATTTTTAACTATTTTTTGGCGCTCTTTTTTATCTTTATCCCAAGTAGAATATTCTAAACGCCTATCCTTATCTATATCTCTACCTGCAATACTAAAATTTAACATGCCTGTTCTGTATTCAAAATTCACATTCCCGCATTTTTCTTTTGGGTATTTTGATTCGTACAATTGTATTGTTAGCCACAATTCAACTTCTGCTGGAACCTTTAATTCTTTAAAGTAAACTTTTTCATCATTGACCCACAACTCATTTCCCATACAAGTAAAAATCCCATCTACTTTAGAAATAATATCTGGAGTAATTTGTTCTTTTACTTTTTTATAATCACTGCCAGTAGCTAAAAAAACAGGTTTTTGCTCACAAAAAGACGCGAAGAACAACGCAAACTGTGTGTTTATCTTTTGTCGGGGTGGTGTCAGTGTCCCATCAATATCAAAGATGTAAACGTTTTGGTTTATCATTATAAATTTTTTAGAATTCGCTTTATCTCATCTATGGCTACAGTATATTTTCTTCTGCTGTCAAAAAGTGCTTCGTTTTCTTTTGCGAGATCTTTAGAAATTTGACACTGCTGCTCATAATTTTTTATTAACTCTTCATTTTGTTGCCTAAGTAAAGTGCTTATTCCATCGTCTTTTTCTTCCCATCTTTTATCTCCTGAATCTGACATATTTATTATTTTAGAATCTTATGAATTAAAACTACGATAACTAGAGAAGCGCAAAGCCCAATCATCATTTTAAAAAAATCTTTCGCCACAAGAGGAAAAACCTGCTTTAGTTTTCTTTTTTGGTTACTTGTTGCCATAGCTAACTCTCTACCAGTTAAAAGACCTACAAATACCCAAGTAGTGGACATAGGAATATTATTAATCTCTTTAAATATGTAAAGAATAATCCAATAAACAAAATCGATAATAGTAGCAGAACGAATAAATTTTGTGCTTTGCTTACTCAAAACTATCTGTTGGATTTTGCCACCTTTTTCTTTAAACATTAAAGCTAAACCCACAACAAAAACAATGGATATAATAACCATTAAGTCAGCAGGAACAGATCTAGGCAAGAATACAGCAATATTAGCCATGTCATGAGCTAGCCATGTATACCACAAAAAACCTGTAGTAGTCCATTGTGCTACCCGCCAAAAGGTTTCATGCTTTACGTCTACATCCTTGCTCTCATCAAGTAATTTAGATATTACAAACCAAAGACTATATGCTGCAACGGCTGCTACGGCATAACCCATGATTGATTTAAGTAACATCTTTTCTAATACAAAAGTAGAAGCAAAAGCTGATAAAACTAAAAAAGAAGTGCTAACTGGAACCCCTACTCTAGTCAATAAAAGTAAAACCGCAGGAGCTAAAGCGTGATACCACTGGACCTCCTCAAAAGGTATTTTAGTTAATCTTCCATAAGAAATGTCTCCCCCGTTTACAGTCCAACCATACCACAATGTAAACAAAAGCACAATTGAAGCTCCAGCCCACATTGTAGTCCATCTAAACTTTTCGTTATTGGATGCTATCCAAGTCCCTAAAGTTTGTACTGAATCGTTTGCTACAACTGAATAGGCTGCTAAAAAGAAACCTATCGCCATCCATATTGTAATTAGTTCCATAATATATTTCTAATTAAAAATTTTTAAAAGTAAGTTCGTATTGCCAACTGCCAGCTTCCTGTGTTAATTTCTGTATCGCTTCCCAAAAGCTCGCCCCATGCATACTCATAACCAGCCATGAGCTTGAGATTCTCTTCACTTAGAAAATACTGAAATCCAGAGTAAACTGAATGATAGTTCTCAACATTGAGTCTCGCGTTTCTGTCTCCATCACCATCATGCCCAAATCGCTGAGTACGTTGTTCACGCCCTGAACCCATGTATTGGTAGCGGAAAACCCCTTCAAGCTTGTCAGTAATTTTATAAGAAGGTAATACATAGAAACCCCATGTATCATGTCCAGCCGGAATAGCTGCAGACCCCTTACTTGCTGCAACTCCCTCACGGTTGGCTCCGTAGATCACATCAGAAATGACTTTGAATGGACCTTTTTCGTAATCAAAACCCAAAGCGAATGCGTGTTCATAAGCAGATCCGAAAGTACCTACAGAAGCATCACCCCGTGCTCGTTCACGACCACCTTCATTATTCACAAAGTTCCAGTCGAAGTGAAAGGAAAGATCATCTTTTACCGGATAGGTGAGGTTATAGGATAGTCCTTTATTAGCGCGAAAGTCAACCCACTCTGGACCATCTTCATGGGCACCATAAACCCAAGCACCAAGCCGATGTTCAATACCTTTAGTAAAGAATCCCACTTGAGCTCCCCATGGACGTTGCTGGCCGATTTCATTCACGATAGGGGCACGTTCAACCGTTTTGATATATCTCGACGATTGAATGTCCTCACGGGTAATATCCTGCTTGTCTTTACCGATAATGAAATAATATTTGTCGCTGGGTTTCCATTGGAGGTTGAACGTTTGGAAGTTGTTTACGAAAGAACCCTCATCGCTAAGAGCTGTTCTGGAACCATGGCCATCCGAAATGTTTGCATCGAAACCAAAGGAAAAATTATGATCGAAATCGAAGTCCATTTGGATTCGCGCACGGCGATGGTGGTAGACATCGTATTCATTATCTTTGATACCACCGATATCCTCATCTTGGCTGATGTATTGACCATGGTACCTACCTTTCAATTTAACATCTCTGATGAAGCCGCTATCGCTCTTATACAAAGTGTTTTTGTTAAATATATTCCAGTTTTCAGGTTCTTGGGCTAATGTAGGGTGAGCCCAAACTATTAATAGTAGAGATAATATTCTCATGCAAATATATTACAATATGAAAGCAAAAAGTCACGTTACATTTATGTTACATATTAACAAGAAGGGCTTTGCATAATATTACTTAAAGATGCTTTAAAAATAAAATCAAGATTTTCTTTCACTTGGTTTCTTCCCCACCTAGTAGTAATTACTGTTGAATCTTTAACCCTCTCTATCGAGACAACCGTATCCAGATTGTATAGAACTTCCTCTCCTGTTTGGTAGTCTGTTAATTTTACTAAATGAGCCATCAATTAATTCTGCTTTCTTTTTCTGCTCACTTATCGTTAACAAATATCTCAGGGTCTTCAAATAAACCGATTATTTGCCCTTTCCAATAAGATTCAATTGTTTTCTTACCTCCTGCATACGCACTGATTGCGGTTAGAATAACAGTCGCTTGTCCTGATATATGATTTCTAGAGTCCTCATGTCCGGGGATGATAACTAAACTTTTACCGTCTTCACTTGTTCCAGTCCATGGACCGCTACAATTAGTGAGCGACCATTTTTCAATAATAACATCTTCACCTTCTGCGTTTTTTGTTTTGATTATGTTTTGCTGATAAGTTGCTATAGCTGTGGAGCTAAAATCATCACTGATCCATTGTGCAGTGATACCATATTTATGCTTTAGTAATACTTGTTGGTTGAATTTCATAATATTAATATTTAAAAGTGTTAAAAGTTTTAGGGTCGTATTTTATAAATGCGTTTTCTCTAAGGGTGTCTCCTTTATAATCGTTAGAACTATATTTTGTTTTACTGAAGATTTTTTTAAAGTTGATTAAAAAAATACCTTTTTTATCTGTCACTTTGATGCTAGCCACCGTTTTTTCATGGGGTATTTTTACAAATATACAAGATATTACACCTTTTTTTAAGCTTTTAGCTTGTAAAATATCAAGTTTTTCAGCAGTTATCAGGTATCCGTTTCTTTTGAGTAAATCTAAAGTAAATGGGGTTTTATCTTTACGGTTCCAAAAAGGTCTCGTTTTTATTTCGCAAACGCCTACTAAACTATCATTACGATAAATGTCTGCGTCATACTTTTCTATTTTATTAGTTTTAGTTTTTACAGTAACGTTGTAACGTCTCTCAATCAAAGATTCAACATCGTGTTGATCTTTTATGAACTGTTTTCCTACGGGAGTTTCGCAATCTAACTGCATAATAAATTTAAATGGTACCAGTGGTCGGACTCGAACCGACAAGCCTTAGAAGGGCGACAGATTTTAAGTCTGTTGTGTTTGCCAATTTCACCACACTGGCATAAATTATGTGCTAAAGCAATAAGTAGGGGAATTACCAAAAAGTAATAACTAGGGGAATTGCTATTAACACATTAAATTTTTATCTACCTTGCCTATTATAAGGTTTTTTGTAATTTTTGCTACTTTTATTTCGGGAAGAATTATTTTTAGAATGTCTCCCTTTCATGTCGGATATTTTTTTATTTAAGCCTCGTTTTTCTTTTGATTTTCTTTTTGCCATTTTTTTATTCCTTCTTCTATGTGTTCCGCTAATGCGTATCTTGAAGCCTCACTGTCAAGATTTACTTGAAATGAATGTTTAGTGTATTCATCTAAAATGTTTTTTATAACTTCTTTCATTTAATTTTTCACACTAATAATCCCAGAAAAAACTGAAGAACTAAATACAATATTCCTGCCGCTATACCGATAAAACCTAATAATAAACTCACTATCAAGATGGCTCCTCCATCAGTTAACATGCAGTGTACTCCTGTAAAAATGCAAAATACCCAAGCCCCTAGCCCCTAGCCCAAACGCAGCCCCAAGAGGAGAGGAATGTCCTCCTGCTAGGAATACGAAGTAAAGCACTGCTGTAACTATAGCTCCTGTCCCTGCATCTACAAATATATCTGTTAAAGCACTTTTTAATTGATTTGTCATTTAGTTATTAAATCTATTTTATTTTTAATTATCTGTTGGTCATCGTGTATTTTGAAAAGGATTGTGAAGTTAGCAACAAATAATGCTAATAACACCAAAACAACAAATATAAGTACTACCTCAGTTTTATTCATACTATTATTCTATATGCCCAACAATCATGGCAGGCCTATTAATTTTCTGCAAGAAAACTTTATTAACTTCTTTAGGATCTACAACCATACATAAACCTATACCATTATTAAAGACTCTTTCCATTTCTTCGCCAGATATATTACCATCTTTTTGAAGTAAGTCAAATACAAAAGGCTTAGTAATATCATTTTTCCATTTAACTTTTAAGTCTTGAGGAAGAATGCGATCTAAATTACTTAATCCTCCGCCAGTAATATGAGCTATCCCATGAATATTAACCCCTGCCTCTAATATATTCAAGACTTCTTTTGCGTAGATCTCTGTAGGCTTTAAAATTTTGTCAATATATTTCTCATGCTTTTCCTTGTCGAAGATGCTTCTAACTAAAGAATAGCCGTTGCTGTGAAACCCGTTACTTGGAAACGCAACTACTATATCACCTTTTTTAATTTTCTTGCCGTCAATTAAATCTTTTTTCTTTACTATGCCAACACAAAAACCTGCGACATCAAAATGATTATCAGTTACTAATGAAGGCAATTCTGCTGTTTCCCCCCCGATAAGAGGGATACCTGCTATTTCGCAACCTTTTTTAATAGAATTTAAAACTGTTAAATATTGTTTTTCTTCTATATTTGAGGAGGCAAAGTAATCTAAGAAGAATAATGGTTTAGCGCCGGTACATATAATATCATTAACACACATAGCGACACAATCAATCCCAATACCATCAAGCATATCATATTCTTGGGCAAGAAGAATTTTTGTGCCAACGCCATCTGTAGCACCAACAAGATAACTATCCCCTAAATCAAAAAGACCTCCAAATCCACCGATATTATCTACCAACCCAGAAATTTGTTTTACAAGATTATCTGTTTTTTTTATATCTACTCCTGATTCTTTATAATTCATATTCTTTAGTTAATTTCATCATGGACTTTATCCCAGACTTGCCAATAGACTTGATCATCGACTTGATCCATGACTGGCCAATAGACTTGATCCCTGACTTGATCATAGACTTGAGCCCCGACTTGATCCCCGACTTGATCCCCGACTTGATACCAGACATGATTATCGACATGATTATCGACTTGATCATAGACTTGACTCCTGACTTGATCATAGACTTGATAACTGACTTGATTCCTGACTGGTTTTAAATGTTCTTTAAATAATTTCATGATAGACTTGATTCTCGACATGATCCCAGACTTGATCCCAGACTTGATCCCTGACTTGATACCTGACTTGAAACCCGACTTGATCATAGACTTGAGCCCCGACTTGATACCAGACTTGATCCCAGACTTGATCATAGACTTGACCCCAGACTTGATCATAGACTGGTTTTAAATGTTCTTTAGTTAATTTCATTATAGACTTGATCCCTGACTTGATTCTCGACATGATCCCAGACTTGATCCCAGACTTGATCCCTGACTTGATACCTGACTTGAAACCCGACTTGATCATAGACTTGATCATAGACTTGACCCCAGACTTGATCATAGACTGGTTTTAAATGTTCTTTAGTTAATTTCATTATAGACTTGATCCCTGACTTGTTTCCTGACTTGTTTCCTGACTTGATCATAGACTTGATTCTCGACATGATCCCAGACTTGATCCCAGACTTGATCCCTGACTTGATCCCAGACTTGATCCTCGACTGGTTTTAAATGTTTTTTAGTTAATTTCACGTAAATAAAGACCAATATATTAAAAGAGCCTCTAGATTAATCTAGAGGCTCTTAGAGGTTTATATCAATTATGTTTCGATTGAGCAATCGTAATCTTCGGGAGATTCGAATACCAACGATCCATCATCGTTCTTCCATGTCGAAGCCACCGCAGCACGTGCTGTCGTAATACCACCGTAACACTTTGGGTCCACTCGGAGAAAATAATCTTTATACGTTCCGTCTGGCTCAGGTGTGGAATTAACAACCTTCACCGCGTACATATCTTCAATGTCTCCTCCGAATTCTTTCTTATACAACACACCGAATTCATCTGAATGAATTTCAATTGCATTCGTTTCTTCAAGAAATCGTTCAGTCCCATAAATGTCGAGCATAACTCGACGAACCTCAACGTTGTCTTCCTTCTCAATATCCTGTGCAGTAAACGTTTTCTTGATTACTGACTCTGGAACTGTAACGCCATGAATCTTATACAGATTACATACCGTATAATCTCCTCGATATTTCAAAGCATATCCATCAGGATTATGCAATCGATGTTCTTCATCGCGATGAATTTCTGCTGGTTTGTGTTGGAGAATTGCAACGCCTTGCAATGGTGTCCACCAACCGATATGTTCAGCGAGCTTGATCAATGGCTTAACAATATCAATACCTTCGATACGATTTTCTTCAGGTACCATGGTATTGATACGCAACCAGTAATCATAAAAGCTCAACCAATAATCGGCATTACCATAGATTTGACTATTCAGTGATGCTGACTCCTTTTTGTTGTTTGCAACTCGTTGAGCTACTTCTGCCAAAACGAGTTCGTTAAGGTGTTGTGCATCGCGAAATTCCGTTTCATTTGCAACAAATTCATGAAGAACTTTCTCTGCAATTGCACCTTCATATGGAGTGTTCACTGGGCCGATATAAAATTCGGGTGGTGTCAAATTTTGAATGGAATAAACTTCTTTGATAGCTTCAACCATATCAATAATGTTACACTCGCTCGTGTCCAACCCAATAGAAACCCACTTTTCAACAAATTCTGGAAATAAGGCTTCTTGCTCTGGTGTCAATTCTTTGATTTTAATCATGTTCGTTTTATTCGTTATTTCTTCGATGGTTTAATTATAGGAATATCTTAAATTAGTCAACCACTTTTCGATTGTCTTGTTCAATATATTCGCTTTGAATCACCTTCCGGTACTTCCCTTTCGGAATGGTAATTGTAGTGTGTTCCTGATGAGTCAGATCCGCAGTTTTTGTAGTAACTTCGAAATAATCTGACAAAGCAGATGTGTTTTCAGCAAACCCAACAGCTCCAGCAAAAATAGTGTGGTGGTGTCCAGTGGCTTCACCAAGCGCTAGGGTTACTTTTTCGGTTTTAACAAGGCTCTTTGGAATGCTCTTTACTGGAAGAATTAGCACATCACCTTGTCTCATTGGCTTAACTTTGTTTGTTTTCATAATTTATATCTATAATATTATACTTGTTGTTTTCAGTATATCGTTTTTCTTACTTTCTGAATTCATTATGACCTATTTTTGCACTCTTGACAAGCTTTTTTTGCATTATTTTAAAAACAATTTGCCTGACTTGCCAATAGACTTAATGGTTTTAGATGTTCTTTAGTTAATTTCATGATATACTTGAACCCAGAGTTGATCCCAGATTTGATCCCAGATTTGATCCCCGACTTGATCCCCGACTTGAACCCAGACTTGATCCCAGACTTGATCCCTGACTTGATCCCTGACTTGAAACCCGACTTGATCATAGACTTGATCCCACACTTGATCCCAGACTTGATCCCAGACTTGAACCCAGAGTTGATCATAGACTTGAGCCCCGACTTGAACCCTGACTGGTTTTAGATGTTCTTTAGTTAATTTCATTATAGACTTGATCCTCGACTTGATCCTCGACTTGATAACTGACTTGATTCCTGACTTGATACCAGACTTGATACCAGACTTGATCCCAGACTTGATCCCTGACTTGAACCCAGACTTGATCCCTGACTTCAACCCAGACTTGATTACTGACTTGATCCTCGACTTGATACCAGACTGGTTTTAGATGTTCTTTAGTTAATTTCATGAGTTGTCATTACTCCTTGTTCATTCATCGTACAAATATAATTTAAGTGAGTATCAATAGCCCAATTTTTCGGATATATTTCAACCGGAATAAGATCAAGGGTTGGGGTGTGCCCAAACACCTGATTTAAATCTTTAATTGGGGTAAATTCAGAAGTTCTGCACCACAACAAACCAGATCTTTTATGAGACCCACCTGATCGAGGACTTACATTACGAAATAATGAATTTTCGACAATTAATTGTTTTGATAAAACATGATCAAACCATTCTTCCTCATTAATAAGCATTGTGATAGGGTTATCAGTATTTTCTGTAATCCAACTATTTGTAAATCCTGCATGACTAAACAACCAATTTTCACCGTTTATTTGTTCAATATGAAATAATTTTAATTGAGCCCAATCGTATTTCCTTAGAACTTTATTGATAACTTTATTTTTATCATAATCAAACCCAGAACACAGATACCCTTTCCCATTAAACATATACGGTAAATCGTGATTCCCAATTAAATGAATATGATTATTAACGTAAATGGATTCTTTCAACCATTTGGCAGTAATTTTATTCTGCCATGGATAATCTCCAAAATCATCAAAATAATCTCCAATAAATATAGCTTTATCGTATGTACATGAACTCAAAAAATCTCCTACAGATTCATGTTTTAAATGAATATCTGGAATTATAACTATGTGGTAATGTGGTTTCATTCTTTTTGTTTAAATTATACATTATATTATATGCCAATCTGGTATCTCACAATTTTTAAACCAAAAAAAGTCTTCATCAAAAGAATAATAAAAGTGTTGATCGGTTGCATTATTCTTTGCTGCAATTACTTTTTTTCCGGAAATAATCCGGGGTTTTCCACGAAATTCCATTTGCGGGTATTTTAATTTCAATTCATCTGGTACATGTACATTCATTATGTTATTGCGCAGTCCCTTTCATAATTATCACATATTAAACATTCTCCATTGTGGTCAAATTTACATGGTTTTTCAAAAATATTCCCAATAATTTTACACTCTCCACCTTGACCGATCAAATTAGTAGTTACCCACCCATCATAATCCTCTTCTTCATTTGTCCATCGAACAGTTACTAAATTTAAAAATTTTTCAGGGTATTCCCATTTAAGAATGTCTCCCTCATAAATTTCTTTTCCAGAAGAATCTTTTAATCCGGTATATTGTTGTAAAACGAACCTGTTTTTATTTTCGTCCTTCAGAATTATATCACCCTCGTATACCCCATCTTCATTCCGCCGTCGTTCCCAATAAAAAATATCTCCCATAGAAAGGTCCATAAATGGATCTCGATTTGTATGGTTGCTAAATTCTTTATTAATTTTATCCCACACTCTAAATTTTATTTCTCTCATATTTTTATTGATTTACCAATTGAGGGTTTAATAGTTCGTTCGGATTTGTCATCCGGTTTTTATGTTCACCGTAATTATAATTCATAACAACAGCGAACACAAGGAAAAAAATCGTTAAAATTGTGATCCAAAAACCGTCAGACATCTGGTTGATTATAACATATTTTCTTTTATTCTTAGTCCCACAAGTTGGTATAATACTTTCCGAATAATCTTAATCCGTTATTAATTCGTTCTTGATGTTTTTTAAGACCTATCTTATCCTCATGTTCAAGTTCCATATTAAGCAAGTTATCAGAATCTTTAAACTTAATATATTGTTCTTGCCAATTGTCGTCTCGTAACTGTTCAAATGTCCATATCATTTCAGAAATGACCCAATCCCATCTTAGGTGGAAATTGCTATCTGTTTCCCATTCCTTAAGATTCTTTTCTTCATCTGATGGAAGCAAATGATCTGGCACATCTTTATGGTCAACAAGTGGAGCTCCATGTTTAGTTGCTTTTAATTGTTTAAGTAACGGGATAATAATAAGAGTAAGAGTATGATCCAGACCCCATGTATCCCAAGGATCTATCTTAATTTTTATTTTTTGTTTGCGTCTATCAAACCAAATCCGATTAAAAATATTATAAAAGGATTGAATCTTATCCTCTAGCCATTCAAGGATAGATTCATATTTTGTTTGATTCTTGTCTTCCCATTGACAATACCCATATTTTTTATTTATATAACGTGAATGGATATTACAACATAAACGTTCAGGGTATGGTCCTATGTAAACTTTCATATATTAAATGCGCGGGTTTTTTGCTCTGAGTAAGGAAACATTGTATCCATCATTTCTCCCGCTCTCAGTTGGCTTACCTCGACCGAGTACTCTCAGTCCTTATTTTTTTTATCCTTTCGGAAGGTTTAAATTTTATTTAATTTTATATTAGAATAATCTCTAATTTTATAATTTGGACAAGATATACGAATTTTCTTCAAAGTGTTATATATTTTTGTTTTAACATATATTAAGCGAAAATTTTTCATGTTGATAATATTATTCTTCCTTAATTGTACGCCGTTTAAATGACCATAGTCTAAAAAAAGACGAAATACTTGAGAATGTGCTAGCTAAAAAATTTAAAAACTTATATCCAAATTTGTAATGATATTCAGGAAACTTAAATGGAATACTTTCCTCTATTTTAAAAATCTCTTTTGAGATTTCTTGTACTTCTCCTTCTTTAATATGTATTTTGAGTTCACAATCTAAATATTTTAAATCACCTAAATCTATATAATTGTATACTCTAATATTATAATCACTAATATCAGGTCTAAATTCGGCCATTTTATTCTTTAAACGGTATATCTTACCGTTCATAATCTCAAAAGTATAACACAAATTATCCAAACTTTTTGTCTGAAAGTGGAAGCCATTGTCCTGTTTTTCTAAAATCTTAACTTCTTCTTTTGTTAAACATTGAAGGCTTTTTTTATCTAGAATTACATCATCAAACATTCCCATAACTATTTTAATATTCCGGTTTTTCTAACTTTTACAACAGGTTTAGCAGTTTTTTTAATCAATTTTAAAATCAAAAATTCTTTTACTTTTAGCGTTTTTTAACAAATCAATAAAATCAATCAACTCAAATAACTCTTTTTCTTTTTTAGACAACTCGTCATAAAAATCTCCACCAATAATATCGGGATAACTCATACTTCGCCGTTTAAGTTTGAATGTTAATGCGTTATTCGGCGCAGTTAGTTCTACATTAAATTTAACTTTTTTCATCTCTTATATCTTTCTTATCCTAACTCTTTGATTTTGTTATTAAATTCTTCTTCAGTTAATCGCTTACCGTTCAAGTACCATGCCAACGTTTTTCTATTAAACGATAAGTCCGACAAGAGCACGATTATCAAGAACCATACGGCCTTCTTCAAGAGCTCCAAAATAACCAATCTTACCCTGACGAAGAGTATATTGATCACCTACCCAATGGTATGGTTCAGGTATGCTTGTTTCACTTAACAATGATTTTTCTGACAAACCTGCACCGACAATCGCTGTGCCTTGCACCAACTTATTTATAAATGATCTTCTTTTCATAATTTTATTTTTTGCTAGTAGCTATAGTAATTAAAATTAAAGTCGCTACAAATGGTATTAAATATTTGATTATTAATTCTTCTTGCATATTACATTATTGTTTTAATTTTATCAACAACCCTTTTAGCTTTTTGTTTAGCTAGATTAACAAACTCATCTCCCGCTACAATAACACCCATTCGTCGCTTACCATTAATACTTGGTTTACCGAATAACCTGAGTTTGACATTATCTTCATCCAGCGCCTCATCCAAATTATCGTATTCGACTTGATTACTAACTCCTAACGGCTTAATAACCGCAGACGCAGTAGCCGTATTGAGCTTAACAGAATTAATAGGTAACCCTAGAAGAGCTTTTGCATGTAATTCAAATTCTGACTGATCCTGAGAAACGATGGTAACAAGCCCAGTATCGTGTGGTCTTGGAGACACTTCACTAAAGTAAACTTCATCACCTTTAACAAATAACTCTACTCCGAATACTCCATAACCATCTAAAGCGTCTGTGATTTTACTAGCTATATCTTTTGCTTTTTTAAGTTGCACAACATTCATTGAACAAGGTTGCCAAGATTCTACATAATCTCCATCGACTTGCCTATGACCTATTGGCTCGCAAAATATTGTTCCTTTTTTATGTCGAACAGTTAATAAAGTTATTTCATAATCAAAATCAATTATCTCCTCTACTATTACTTTACCTCCTCCTGCTCGCCCTTCTTCTTGAGCTTTTTTCCAATGGTGACCAATTTTAGGAAATGACGAAACTACAGATTGGCCTTTACCGCTTGAAGACATGATAGGTTTTACGATACACGGCATACTGATTTCATGAACGGCTTTAGCAAATTCTTGCTCAGTTGATGCAAATTTGTATTTACTAGTTGGCAGCTTTAACTCTTCCGCAGCGAGCTTTCTAATACCTTCACGATTCATTGTTAATTGGATCGCTTTTGCATTTGGAATAACAGTAACCCCTTCTTTTTCAGCAACTGTAAGTGCTTGCGTCGCAATAGCTTCTACTTCCGGAACTATATAATGTGGTTTGATTAAATTGATATATTCATTCAGCCATCGTTCATCAAGCATATCGAACACATGGGAATTTTGCGCCACTTGCATGGCTGGTGCGTTAGGATAACTATCGCATGCATGAACTTCAACACCTAGTCGAATTAGCTCAATTGCTACTTCTTTTCCTAGCTCTCCGCTACCTAGCAACATTACTCTAGTTGCTGTTTTTGAATATGGTGTCCCTATCTTCATATTAATCTTCTTTAGTAGCTTCAATTACTCCAAGAAAAACAATTCCTACGATTACCACTCCAAAACAAAATATTGGAAATAAATACATAATTATTTTTTCCTATTATAAATTATTTGTTTCAACCCAACCCATAATGTTAGTATACTCGGCACCCATAAGCCAACATACATTCCGGCGTCTTGATCTTTCAAAAACCAAAGAGCAACACTTATCACAAAACTTAAATAAGCTGCCACCAAAAAGAAGTAATCTATTTTTTTAAACATTTTTATTTATCTCTAAGTAAGAATTTTTCAGGCTGCATCACTGCATTCGAATCTATAGAATAAGAAAGTGCTATTTTTTTACCTTCATCTTCAATGATTTTATTAAGGATACTCAGCAAGCCTATCTCAACATAACCTTTATGGATTTTTATATCGTAGTCCTGCAAGACCTCTTTGCAAGTTGGGACTGTTAAAGATATTAGAGCCATAATTGACACAGGATCTTTATCATAAAGATCATTTAATATATTTAATATTTTTTGTGAACTCATCCCCTGTCGATTTGGTTTAATACTTCGCTTAGCGAATCTTTCGCAGCAACTAAATTGTCAACAATTTTGACGCATTCCTCTACAATATCTGGGTGCTCTCCGATACCAGCGGAATTTTGCAGGTAGTTTTCTAAAAGAGCCTCATTCTTTGCTACTAACGCTTCGTAATGAGCTTTTAATGCTAATAATATTTTATTTTTCATATATCGCTTATTTTACAAATTTCTATGTTTGCTTTTTTTAATAAATCTAAACCTTGTTCGCAACGGTAAACCTCATCATAAACCACCCTCTTAATTCCAGCTTGAATAATTAATTTAGCACAATCAAAACAAGGGGAGCATGTGCAATAAACTGTAGCTCCTTCGCTGCTATTTGTGGAGCAAGCTAACTTCATGAGAGCATTGCTTTCAGCATGTAATACTTCAGGTTTAGTTTTAAGCTTAAAAAACTTATCCTTACCTTTGTCTAACTGCCAACCCTGATCCCTGTAAAAATCACGTTCATCGCAAGTATAAAAAACTTCTTCACAGTCGTTATCAAAACCCGAGGGAGTGCCATTAAAACCATCAGAAATAATTCGTCCGTCTTTTACTATTAGGCAACCAACCTTTTTTCTTTGTGCGTTTGACATGTATGACCATTCTGTAGCCATAGCCATGTACCTTTGATCTAATTTATTTTGATTAGCCATATTTACCACTTATGTATTATGTTGGCACAAATAAAAAAACAGGTAATTAAATTTACAATAATAATAAAACTACGTATTAGTAAACTTAATTGAGCCTGTTTTATTGTCAGGATAGGAATATTAGGTTCATCATCATCAGTTTTGCCAATACGATGATCAACGGTCCTGCACCAAATCAACCAAATATTTTTTAACATCAGTTAGCCTTGAGGACTTTTATTAATTTTGTTATTTCTGTTTTTGGTATATCCCCCCAAGTTTTCCAGTTTTTAACATCTTTATTTTTGTAAGCGTTATTTTTATATAGACCCCTAAGAATCTCTTTAAAAATTTCAAAATCTTGATCTGAACCGCTCAATTTAACCTGAGACATTAAAACATTTAAAGGCCCATAAGCAACGCTTTCTTGCTGCATGGGGGCGCTCTTATTGTTCGACGTATCAATTTCATCAGCACCAACGATGTGAATATTTAGAAAATTACGAACACATCTAACAAAAGCCCTATTGGTAGCGATGGTTTCTAGAAACTTTTGAGCAAAATTACTAGTGTTGTAAGCTGTTGCGTTAGCAATATCTTGAAATGCAATAGGTTGATTTCCTGATTCAAAATTACCAAGCCAATCAATGGAGCATTTGATAGCTACATGATCCATTTCGCATTTTACGACATCATAATTTACATTTGAAAACCCTCTTAGTTTTGCTAATTCTTTGATGCCAGATAATTTGATTAAAAGCTGATAATCTTCTAAACCTTCTGTTGAGTTTGGCATAGGTTGATTTCTTGCCTCAAACCAACCTTTATTAGGGTAAAGGTGTTCTGTAGGAATCATGGCTCTCCAGTTAATTGAGCCATCTTCGTTGTATTTATATTCTACGTCTTCAACGAGACCGAATTCATTTCTTTTATATTTCATTGATTAACCTGTAATGGTCCAGTTCTTTCCAAAATTCATTGGAACTATAAACCAACTCAGGTTCACCTGTCAACTCTTTTTTTTGTATCTTGGATTCGTGGCAAGAATACTTCTTCCCTTCGCTCAATAAGATTTTACTACTAATAAATTTAGTTTTAGTATTAGAAACTTTTTCTCCAGCATCTTCTTTTGTTTTCCAATCTGCAGTTTGAACATCAAAATCAAAAAACTTAAATCTATATTTATTTATTTGAGACTCATCTTCACAGTAAATTTCTGTTTTTATACCTATCTCTTGAACTTGTTTTAAATAATCTTCTGTAAAATCATTATTAATGTTAACTGTGAATTGGGCTACATTTTTTTTGAAGTATTTTAGTAAGTCAATCCTTATAGGTTTCTCTGTAACGATATTTAAAAATCTATCTTTCAGCCAATGAGTTAAAATTTGCTCATCAAAATGATAATCCATTCTAACATTAAGAGCTCGATTTTTCATAAAAGAAGGGTGAGCGGCAAAATCTGGAATTATTTCTACAATTTTAACAGGATAAAGGTCTCCTATAAAAATAGTTTCATATTGTATTTTTTTATCTATTTTAAGCTTATCAAATATCGCTTGAGCTATTCTTTCTGGCTCAATAAAATTAATAGATTTAGGGTCTTCTTTTACACCGTATGCAGGCAGATTGCCTGTGCGTTCACTATCGATAGAAAAATGATTGGTATTCCAAATGGGTTCATTTATTGCTGAAGGGTAAATAGAATAAAGGCTAATGCAAGATACTCCTAAAGCATTAGAGATATATGAAGATAAATTATCAGAACAAATGCTCAACAAACTATTTTCTAAAATATATGCCTCTTGTTTTTTATTTAAATTAATATAGGGTTTAGTTCTTTCTGGAATACTTTTTGAATCTTTACAGAAAGAAATTATTTCAATTCCTTCTTTTTGTAATTCTGGTTTGATGTAAGCTATAACGTCAGAGTAAATATCATATACGTTCATACCATTTCTGTTCCTGTTATCTACAACGATATATTTTTCATATGGTAGCGGAAAATATGAAATGCCAACATCTGGGTTGGAAATTTTAACACCGCAACTTGAAGCGTATTTCTCTAAAACATTCATCTTAATTGGTATTCTATTTTTGTTCTTCCGTGATTTGCATAGTCTATAGATTTTTTAGTTTCTTTGTAAGGGAAAAATGCTAAATCAAATAAACCTTTTTTATTAGCCCTACCAATAAAATAAAAACAATCTAAGTCCATCTCTTCTTTATATTCGCACATTTTGTATATACTATTGCAGTGATCAATTAAATCGTAATACATCTTTTTAGTGAAAAAATAAATGTCGTGATTAGGGTAATTATTCTTCAAGGATTTAACAATACTTGTTGATGCTAAAATATCTTCACCATGCTCAGGCATTACATAAGCAATCCTTTTATTAGGCCTGTCTCTATCAATAATGTCATCTAATGATTTAGCTTCTCCTTCTATATTTTCTTTTTTAGCCGTCTTATGAAAATAGTCTAATACTTGACTTTTACTTTTGCCTTTTGAAATTTCTGAAGCCCAATATTTATAACCGCTGTCATTTTCATCAACTTCCATCCTTAAGCAGTTTTTATAAAGGTCAATCAGCCAGTCTTTTAAAGGTAAGTTATCATTAGGGGCGTATTCGCTATCTCTTAATTTAAAATCGTCAACCGAGACATTATCCCAATCAACAAAATCAAAACCGTCAAAAATATCTTCGAATTGTTTGCCTACAACTTCAATAGAAAAATTATCAATAACAAATTTGCGAGCAGCTTTACCAGCCTTTTTTCTTGCACTAGGTTTCATTTTAAAAACCTTGGTGAGCTGTTTACATATCGAATTGGAATTTGTAGAAGCTTTTATAAACTGAGTGCCCGGTTCTCTATACTCTGCCCAATCTAAAGCTAGGCCTCCACTTTCGGTAGTGCACAAGTCTTCACCACAACTATAATTAGTAACTAAAGTAATCAGCTCTGTTAATTTTGCTTCTTGGATAGGAATTTCTTGCCCTCCTGAGGTAAAAGGGTGACAGTAAACATCCATTAAATTATAAATCTCATTCAACTGAACCTCGTTTACGCCATTAGCAATATTAGTGGTTTCAAGGGAATCTTTAGAGGAACAATATGGGCACGGGCGCTTCTGACCGGAAAAAGATGAAACCACATATTGTTTACAGATTTTACAATAATAAGTCGTTAAAACATCTTCATTTTTAATATCTTTTTCTTTAATGAGTCTAGGGATATCCCACCCCTCTGCCCAATGCGTATGCAAAAGCAATTTTGCTTTTGAGCTTGGATTTTTACTTTTAAAAAGTTTAAACCCTTCCAATAAATTAGGAACACTTTTCCTTAATTGATTTCTAAACACAAAACCAATGATAAAGTCATCTGATATATTAAATTTTCTCCTTAAAGCCTGCCTCTTTTGATCGTTAATTTTATAAAAATTATCAGTGTCCAATGTTCCTCTTATAGTTTTAACATGTTCGTGACCTAATTCGGACATAGCTTTTTCTGCAAAACTTGCCCAAACATAATAATTCTTTATCTTTGGAGCCATTTTAACAGCATCTGGCAAAAGAGGTAAACTATCTAAAGTAGTATGAACGATGCAATTTATTTTGCTCCACCAATTTTTTTCCGTAAACCCTGAAAAAGCCCAAACATCTTCTATGCCGAGGTAAATATCAGGTTTTTCTTTTTTTATGATATTCTGTATAGATTCATGACCATATCCAGCATTTCTGTATCTAGTTTTATCTTTACTAATTTGCTGAAGAACAAGCGGATCTTCAGGTAAAGTACCTATAGCTTTCCAAGGTAAAAGAGATAAAGCTTCATCTTTTTCTTTTTTTGCGTTTACAAGTTCTACAATATCATATTTATCTGTTTGATATAAATATTTTAGTAAATTTTTCTTGTGTTTGCCAAACCCTGTAAAAGCTTTACAGAAATTGCTATGAATAAGAATCTTCTTTTTCCTCATCACTTAAATAATTGCTCAGGAGCTTCAATTCCCCCAATAATAGTATAGACAACTAAACCTTTTTTAGATGTATGGTAAATCCCTCTATGAACAGTTGAACCATCGCCCAAGATTCTGCTTAGTTGCTCAAACCCATGCTCAAGATATTCTTGCGGAGTATTATCAAGGATACCTCTATCGCCAATAACTACGCATGAAGCTACTTTACCTGAAGCCACATCAATGTTAGCTAAAATATTTTTCTTTAGGTTATCTCTTACTGCATAACTTATGTCCGTTTCTTGAACCTCTTCCTCCTTCATCCTAACAGGCACTGCTCCAAAAGAAATAATTCCAGAAGATAAAACTGTATCTAAGTCAGCCTTATCAAAGGCTGTGTATTCTGAATCTTGAGCTGAGACTTTGTTGAATAAATGGAACAAAGAACAAATGCTAGCATTAGCAGTATTCCAAAATTTATTAACAGATAATCTTGGATAAATTTGTTTAATCCTTTCATTATCAAGGATTACCAAAGGGGAAAGCGTACCATTATTGCAAAAATTTATTAAAGCATCTGTGGTTTCTTTAGCATTAGAAATGACCCTAGATCCTTCAGCTTTAGTTGGTAATGCTACAATTGACCCAACTTTAGCTTGAAAATCCGAAGTCTCAATCCCAAAGCTTTCACAGAGATCGTGAGCAATCTCAACAACAATAGGGCCACCTCCAGCGCCAGTTCCTCCTCCAGCACCAATGCACACTAAAACCCTATCAAAATCACTTTTAAAAACATTTTTAAGAAAATCTAAAATATCTTCTCTATGTGATTGAAAAATTTCTTTCGCCACTTCTCTGTTTTTACCTGCGCCTGAGCCCCCGATAAGCAATTTATTATTTTCTGGAATCTTTAAAGGCTTCAAATCTTGAGCAGCAGTATTGATGGCTGCGACTCGCCTATAGCCTAATTTCCAAAAGGTTTCAGCTAATCTAGAGCCACCTTGCCCTACACCAACAACAGCAAACTTGTAAGCAGAAGTAAACTCATCTTCAATAACTTCTTCAGGCTCCTCTTCGCTTGGTAACGGGATATCAGGCATATCCACTCCTAAGTCATCAATTTCCTGTAACTCTGTATCTTCTAAATCTTGATTTTCTGTGTTTTCTTCTTCGCTCATATGTTTATTATTATGTTTACTTTTAGATTTTATATTCGAATATTCGTGCAGTGTTGCCATTTTTAAAATGGTGCTTCTTCTGGGGAGCTTTCTGGTTTTTTAGTATAGTTTGGGTTTTTATTATTATTCGCTTTAGAGGTTGACGCTAAAAACAAATCAAAAAAAGTGGTAACCAGTCTTTTTAAGACTTCTATCTCTCCGGGTTCAAGTGAAATCCTAAAAGTTTGACTACCGTTACGAGTCACAACAAAACCAAAAGCTGGAGATGTAAACTCATGATAGTTGCCGTTTTTATCTTTTATTTTTTTAGGTTTATCCCAAGGGGTTAATCCTATAGATGTTTTATTATCATTAAAATCATGAAACCCAGACCAAGGAATCCGTGTATTAAGGGTTGACAACATTTCTCCTAACTCAAATTCATTAAGCTTAATCGCAAGTTTTTTGTCAGGATTATCTTTATTGCCAGAAAAACTGCCCGTTTTAGTTGTGCTGTTCCAAGAGTGCTGTAGAATGGCATTGACATAAAAAACTGGTTTTTCATTTCTTGTGTCAATTGAAAAGTTAAAAGCTGAACCTGTATTTTTTGCATTTGGTTTGTAGATCTGTAAATTCATATTCTATAATAATATGTAAACAAACTGTTTTTTCAACTAAAAAAGGCCCTCTTAGAGGGCCTTTTTATTCTTAATTTTTTAGCTTATTAGCAGCCTGCTTGACATCCTCCTGAAGGATCTGGCCCTGAGGGATTAGGGACGATCTCTGGTCCGGTTGTGGGTCCAGAAGCGGGGCCAGATGGGTCTGCAGCCGATGCTTGCTGCTCAACCTCCTGCTGCTGTTTGATGGAATCCTCATAATCGTTAACCTGTTTTTTAATGTTTTCAAGTTGCTCTTCTGAGGCGTTATCTACAATCTCTTCTCCTCGTTTAACACAAAAATCTCTCAAAATATTAATAGTTTCACTTAAAGAAACAGTATTGATTAGCATATTTGCGAGACGGTTCTTTAGGGCTCCAATAGTATCTGTGTTTTGTTCTTCTGACATGTCTTTAACTTTTTATATATTGTTCAATATTTTATAATAGTGTTTTGGTTAATTTTAAACCTGATCACCTTTATTTACTATAATACATTTTCGTTTTAAAAATTCAAGTTTTTTTACGTTTAATAAAGTAAAGCTACATCAAAATCAGCATTGATAGCACCATTATTACCATTTGATGATGTAATATTTACGATAACATCTGTTTTTGGAGGCAGTTGTAATGGAAATGGATAAGTATTTTTAGAAAAAGCGTTAGTAGTCACAGATGTAACTTCTTGAACACGAAACACTTTTCCGTATTGCCTTGTTTTGATTTGGGTTGCGTACCCAATTTCACTTGAGCTGCTCGGATTATTGGCGGACATATGATACCCTAATAAATAACCGGTGCAATCTGCAGGCACAGTATAAATAGCCATTGATGTTTGATCATTTCCTGCTAATACTTTGGCATAAACAGTCGAAGCGTCGCCACTAGCGTGGATATCAATACTACCTGCGATGCCGCTTGTTCCATTATTAAAAGCTCTAAAAACCCTACTCCAAGTTCCATCTATATTTACATCATTTGTGCCATTTAAATTACCTGTCCAATATTGGTTTTCAAAATTTTCATCTAAACCTTGGACAATGAATTCTTGTGAATCTGTCGCTTGAGATGATTTTATTTGTATTCCTGTCCCTGCATCAGGGGGGAAAGTATACCCAATAGAGCCGTCCCATACTGTTTCTGGAGCAGTTGCGCTAACTGTGTTAGATACGTCAGGATTACTTCCAAATTTATGTATATAATCTTTTGCTTGGCCAACAATTGAATTATAACCTAAAGAACTTCCCTTTTCTGAAGTCCAATATTCGTTAGCTTCGTCCCATACGTAATTAAAATTTACAGCATGATTTCTGTTAGGGGAAGTCTCAAAACCGTTCGTTATGTTAGGGGGTGTCATTATGCGTAAAGTCCTGTGAAAGTTAAAGGTCTAAATCCTTCGTCATAATCATCTGTAATAAAGCTGCCCAAATTATTATAATGAAGCTTTTTAAAGTATTCTCTGCCTATATGATCCCTTAAAACAGCTTCGTCACCAATATTACCCGTAGAAAGTAAACCTGTAATTTGGGGCTTATAACCTGTAGCTAAAAATCCTGTATCTGTTTCTCCGTGAATAATACTAGACAATATCATCGGATTATTTCCCGCATATTCTATACTCATATTAATCTAAGTAATGTTTTGTTGCTTGTTTAAAAATTAACGCCCCCAATATTGTTGAAAGCGCTATAGCTATTATGACGAATAACATTTAATATAGATTACACTTTTTTTAATTATTTGATCTCCACTTTATTAGTTTTTGGTGAAAAATAAACTGACACGCTTTTCTTGCCGGAATAATTTAAAAGAAAAATAGATAAAAGGTCTAATACTTCATTCTGTATAATTCTTTTAATTTGCCTAGCGCCAAACTCTTTTTTATTATTCTTTTTGTGAATAAAATCTATCAAAGATGCATTATAATTAATTTTTGTACCATTGACCTGAGAAAAAAAGTTAAGTTCTTTTTTAATTATTTTTTTCACCCCTTCCTCCGTAAAGTCGTTAAAAAATACGATTTCATCAAACCTGTTCATAAGTTCAAGGGCCATATGTTTTTTTAAAGTTTTAAAAGCTTCTTCCTTAATGTCTTCACTTGGTATATTAGGCTTAAATCCAAGCATTGTTTTTTGTGATAGTTGGCTAGATCCTATATTACCTGTAACAATAATAACACAGTTATTAAAATCAGCTTTTCTCCCTATAGAATCTGTGAGCTCCCCTTCTTCTAGAATTTGCAACAAAACCTTTTGAACTTTAGGGTGACTTTTTTCTATCTCGTCAAATAAAATTAAAGTATGAGGATTCTGGCAAACTTTTTCAATAAGTAACCCTCCTCTATCGTGACCAACATAACCCGGACTACTCCCTATCAGCTTAGAAATACTCTGCTCTTCTGAAAATTCTGACATATCAAATCTAACAAAATTATCTTCAGCTATAAACATTTTATTGGCTAAAGTTTTTGCTAAAAAAGTTTTACCTACGCCAGTAGAGCCTAAAAATAAAAAACTACCTATAGGTTTTTTGATATCTCTTAAGCCGCTTTTATAACGCAATAAACATTTGGTTATTTTAGAGATCGCTTCGTCTTGGCCGACAATATCTTTTTTAATCTCTTTTTCTAGATTAATATATTTGTTCTTGTTTTTTTTGCTAAACTTATCTTTTGGTATTCCAGTCTTATGGCATAGAGCATCTATAACATGAGTTATTGATAACTTACCTATTACGTTAGATGAATCAATTTTAGCAAGCCATTTTTCGTATTCCTGTTTAAAGCCTGAAACAGAAAGTTTTTCTAATGCTTTGTTTTGTTCTTTTTTGTTTTTGCATGCCATATCAACCAAGACATTTACAACTTCAGCCTCCTTTTCTAAAAGGGATTTTGGTTTATGGGTCTTTTGTACTTTACAGTGGCTACATGCCAAATCTAAAAGATCGATTGCTTTATCTGGGAAATTAGTATCTCTTATGTGTTTATCTGCGAGATCAATAATATCAATCAAAATTTGATCATCAATAGAAACACCATGGTAATCAATGAAATAATCTTTTTTATTTCTTAATATGTTTAAAGTTTCTTTTGCTGATGGAGCCTTGAGGTTAATTAAATCGAACCTTCTGCTTAAAGCTTTATCTTTGTGTATTTTTTTACGATATTCTTCGTATGTGGTAGATCCTATTACAGTTATCTCGCCATTTGATAAATAAGGTTTTAAACTGTTAGCTGCATCTAAGCCTCCTTCGGCATCTCCTGCGCCAACTAAGGTGTGAATTTCGTCAATATAAAGAATGATATTAGAGTTTTTGCATTCGTCAATAACACTCTGCATTTTTCTCTCAAAATCCCCACGATACTTAGTTCCTGAAACTAAAGAATTCAAATTCAGCAAATAAATTTGTTTGTCTGACAATAAAACATTGCATGAGTTAGAGGCTATGGAGTGGGCGAGATATTCGACTAAGGCTGTTTTACCGACACCTGAATCACCTACTATCAAAACATTATTTTTTGTTTTGCGATTGAGGATGTATTGCATTTTTTCAAGGTCTTGATCTCTGCCTTTTATTCTGTATTCTAACTCTTGACATTTAGATGTCAGATTAATGCAACAGCGGTCAAGAATGTTTTTTTTGCTGCCTTTATTCTTTTTTGATTCAGCCTTTTGTTCTAAAGGCTCTTCGACAAAGGTCTCATTATTAAAATATTTTATTATTCGTTCTTCGTATTCTTCATAATCAAAGTCCATTTTTTCTGCAACCGCAGTATTGACGGAATCTATATTAGAAATAATACCTATAAAAATATGATCGATAGATACCCACCCGTCATCACATTCCTGAGAAAACTCCTTTGCGGTTTGGAAAATATCTATAATCTCTTTGGATGCACTTACAGTTAGGATTTTATTTTTTTTAGCTTCATCGCTCGGCTCTTGAAAAAAATCTTCAACAATCCATGTTCTAAAGCTTTCATAATCGAAACCTATTTCTGATAAGATCCTGATAGACTTAGATTCTTCACAAAAGAAAAACGCTGCGATCAGATGCTCTACGGTTACTTGCTTTTGTTTTAGTTCACTACATATCTTTGCAGCTTTGTTATAAAGCCATTGTGATCTATTTGTAAAAGAATAATTTTTCATGAGCTTTTCAAATCCTTCATTTTCATGTAAATTTTTGTATCAAATACTTTTATGTCACGCACGGTTAAGGCTTGGTCCGGCATTGTTTGTCCCACCACTACAACAATATCATCTTTTTGCGGCACTTTTTGATTGTTTTTTTCTAGTTTTTCTAGCCCTTCTTGCCAAAGGAAACACTTAGCCTCGTTTCTCTCATCAGATAATACAAATGTTAAGTATCTTTTGTTGCTACTTCTAGTTCTTTTTAAAGAAGATTCTTTTACTATGCCGACTGACCTAAAATTAACCTTCTCAGATTCGCCTCTTAACTCCTCTAAACCTCTAGTTAGGTATTTTTTAGATAAACAATCTTTTAATCTAGAGGAATAATTGTACCCTAACAATTTCTTTTCAAAAAACCAATTGGCAAAATCAGGATTCGATTTGTTATGTTTATATATCTCGATACAAGGAGCCATTTTATTTTTTATAGTTTCTTGCCTGCCGGGTTTAATCAAAGGTTTACCATCGTCCCCTATGTTGGGACCATTTACGATTTCTTTTTCCCAGATTTTTATGCAACTATAATCATATTTAGAACCGAGATTCATAAATATTCGTTTTTCCCTGTCCGTAAGAGTGTTAAATAACTGCGCTTCCAGCGCAGCTTTACTTCTTTTGCCGTCAACTAAACTATTTAAAGCACCAGCTTGAATCAAGCTGCTTAATACAGCAATATTAATTTTAGCTTGTTTTGCTGCGACAAACATGCTCATTAAATCCGGGCACTCTTCTTTTCTGAAATCTATTATTGCTTGTAAGGTTTTTTCACTTATGCCTTTTATGGAGTTTAAACCATATCTAATATTATTATCCTCTTTGCTAAAATCCATTTCACTTTTTGCTAAATCAGGAGGAAGAAGCTTTATGTTCATCATGGATAGATCTTTTTGTATTTTATCTATAATGTCATAAGGATCTTGTTCGTGCTTGGAGTTTCTAAGCAAGGCAATATGAAAATCTAAAGGATGATTGAATTTCATATATACAGTTTTCATAGCTAAGATAGCATAAGCAATAGAGTGAGATTTGTTAAAAGAATAATTCGCTGAATCTTCAGCAACCTTCCATAAAATTTTACCAGCTATTTCATCTATACCATTCTCTTTAATTTTATCTGAAATCTTTTGCTTCCACGCAGGCATTTGATCAACCTTTTTTTTGCCAACAATTCTTCTAAGTTGTTCTGCTTCGTCAAGGCTGAAGCCAATTTTTACTGCCATTTGCATTAGTTGCTCTTGATAAAGGGGGATGCCAGCTGTATAAGATAAAATATCATTAAACAAAGAATGCTGAGTTTGAAAATCTCCAGTTTGAACATATTCAGCAAAGTCATCTTTAAACTGTAAGGCTCCGGGTCTGGCTATAGCTACCACAGCTGAAACCTCTTCTAAGTTTCTGGGTCTAACTGTTCTGCAAACATGTAAATTTGTATCCGCTTCAATTTGAAAGAGCCCCTGAGAGCAATCAAGCTCTTGAAAATGCTTGTATAAATCAGGCTCTTCTACATTTATCGAATCTAAATTCACCCCTGCATTATCACAAGCATCTTTAAGTACAGATAAAGTTTTAAGACCTAAAATATCAAATTTAACACTAAGATCAGCGGTGGAATTCATATCGTAACATGTTATGAGGTGACCTTCTTTAGTGCTTTGGGTGGGGCATATATTTGTTAATTTTTCGCTTGAAATAGCTATACCCGAAGCATGTACTCCAGTGTTTTTAATTAAGCCTTCTAATTTTTGAGCCACAGTAAAAACTTTAGGATTTTCCGTTGCCCACTTTTTAAAGTGCTCGCTTTCCTCGAAAGCTTCCGCTAACTTTGCTACCTTACCAAAATGAGACGGTATTAAATCGCTAACACCGTTCATTTCTTGTTCCGTGTAATCTCCAACTATTTTACCTACTTCTTTGATACATATTTTACCACTAAGGGTCACCAAGTTTAAAATTCGACCTGTTCTTTCTGGGTGCCTTTTACCAATATAATCTATAACTTCTTGCCTTCGGTCAAAAGCAATATCGTTATCAACATCTGCAAGCAAACTTCCATCTAGATATGTTATACCGTTTTTTTCTATTTTTCTAGCTCTGCTCTCAGAAACAAACCTCTCGAAAAATAAACCATGTTTTACTGGGTCAACTTTTGTAACATCTAAAAGGTACAGGATCAAAGATCCTGCAGCACTACCCCTACCTGCTCCAGTAGGAATCTCTTGTTCATGACACCAGTTTAAAATGTCCCAATTAAGCAAGATATAATCGATAAAACCTAATTTTTGTAGAATTTTGTATTCCTTTTTTATCCTATCTACGTAGACTTGCTTATTTTCTTTTTTATCTAAACCTTTTTGCTTGAAACACATTAAACAAAGGTGCAATAAAAAAGTGTCATTAGATGAAGATTTATCTATATTGAGTTTATTGTACCATTTTTCTTCTATCTCAATCACAGGTAACACTACTCCTGCAGGGGCACAATCATCGTATTTTGAAAAATTATCACTAAAGCTCATATATCCACCTTCCATAAAAGTTGAAAAAACATTTCAGCATTCTTTTCTACATCATACAGCGAATTGTGAAGCTTATCTGGATCAAAATCTATATTAAATTCTTTTAGCATAGCGGCTTGATTAGTTTTTACTCCTTTTTTACGAAAGCTTATAAGCTTTTGTTGCCATTGAAGTAGGTTATCATTTACGTCTTTAGGTATATCACATTTATAAGATTTAGCCAAGCAGTTTGTGTCTAAAACTCTATCCATATAACTGTAGTCTGTAGAGTGCCCTGTAAGCCTTCTGTGAGTGTTATGTATATATACATCGTAATTTGCTATGTTATGACCCACAACCATGTATTCTGGATCATAAAGGTACTGGTCAAATTCTTTTAAAACTTCTTTCGCGTCTTTTTTCAGCTTATTGTATACGTTGATGTTAAACTTAGTAACTTTAGCGGCTTCGTCGCTAATTTTAAAATTAGGCCAATTTATATAGTTATCTACCTTTTTTATTATCTTTTTATTTTGCGCTATAACGAAAGATAGTTGAAAAGGTTTGGAGTAATACAAGTTAAGACCTTCTGTTTCATAGTCGAAGACTATATACTTTTGGTCTTTTTTGTATCTTAGCAAGTTATTTGTCATTTTAAAATTTAGAGTATTCGTTGTATTCTACAAAAAGTTCTGCCCCTTGTTTTATTGACCTATTAGCCCTATAGGAAAATATTTGGCTTGGTTCAAAATACGTATAGTCTACATTAGCATTTTTAGAGTGGTTAAAAATCATACCGGAGCCTAAAACACATACCGGTCTAGTAATGTGACCAATATTGACGCCTCCGTTTTTGTCTGCAAACTCAGCGTGGCCATCTTGTAAACAGGGGATAGCAAAAAAATAATTTAAAAATGTTTCGTCTAAATCTTGCCACTTTGATCTATTAGGTGTTAGATAATAACATTCTTCTATTAACTCTCCCTTTTTAATATCCTGATTGCAAAAAACCCCATATCCATGAGTTTGAGATTGACCGATATATATTTTTTCAGATTTAAACAGTTTCTTTTTCATGATCAAGCCAACTTTCAAAACTAAATTCTGCACTTCCGCACGATTCTAAATTCGGCTTACTTAAGCTGCTTGTTCTAGCTCCTTGCCTTGCGTCAATAATTCTGCGGACTTGGTATGCGGCAAAATCTTTTCTATCTTTATAATATATAGATTTTACTTCTTGCGTTGTTGCTCCGTAATAATTAGCAGCTACCTTTACTTTTTCTCTAAGAATGTTATCGAAAGGCAGACCATTATCTTCCGTAAACATTGTAACGCTACCGAATTTACTGAAATCAGGGATAAAGTTTTCAAAAGTTAGGTTATTGTAATAAACATACGAATCATAAAAAGGTATAGCTAACAGCAAATCATCAGAACTCCAAAACTTTAAAATATCTTGTTCGCAAACTCTACCATCCCTTTCGCTAAAAGCTAAGGAGTATATCTTATATAAGAGTTTTATGCCTTGATTATTTTTTGCAAATATATTTATTCTGTGTGAGCTCTTTTTCTCGAAATCACTAGCTACCTGAAGCCTTAAACCAAAAACAAAATCAAAATCGCTTTTTTCAGAATATCTCAAGTAATCAAGGAATCCATGCATTCTGTTTTCCAATAAAAAGACTTTTTCCAAACCATGTTGTTTAGCAATATCTATAACACTATCGGGGCCATTTGGTCTCGTTGGTTTAAATTTTAGTATAGATTTTCCTATACTATGATCGGTTGTGAACAAGGGTATCATATTCAATAATCAGTTCTATTCCATCTAGGGCAACCTTGGTAGCGCTCCTTATCTATAGTATAGCATTCTTTTTGTAGTTTGACAAGCTCAAAATAATCTTCAGCAAAAACTTTTTTAATCAGTTTACCCGAATCGTTGTAAAGAGCATAATATTCAAAAGGGAATTTGTACATGCAATGCCACATCGGTTGACCGTTTTTTTTAGGCTGACCTCTATACCTTGCAAACCCACACATAATTGGTCCAGCAAAACCGTCTTCTTTAGTTACCTTTTTATCTGCAGCATAACTTTTTTTAGCTCTGACTTTGTTAAACTTTTCAAGATCCCTTTGAGCTTCACTTAGATTCAGCTCAAACTTTTCAAGATCATCGGAAGGAATTTTTTCCATCTTCAATAATCCTTCTGGGTTTTCTGAGTTTTTCAAATCAAACTTAAGAAAAACAAATTCGATTCTTCGTTCTTTATATTCTGGAAACAAATGTTTTACAGCTAAGCAATAAATATAATTTTGCAAGTTTTCAGAAACTTCTTTTCCTTGAAAAACCGCTTTACTAGTTTTAAAATCTCTAATGACAGCTAACTTTTTACTTTTGTATAAGAAAAGTTTATCAATAAACCCTTTGATATGGTATTGTTTACCTTGCTCTTCTATTTTTAAATCGAACTCATACTCAGAATATGCTTCTGTCGGTTTTTGTAGATCTTTGCCGTAAAAATCATATTCTAATCCTGCCACAATCATATCATTGATCATGGTGAGATTTTCTTCGTCATTGACTCCGTGTCCTATGGCTTTTTTTAAAACCATTCTTTTGATAGATGGAACACAAAAGGAGTCTTTGTTTTTAATAATCTTATTGTAGTATCTTTTTCTATTTGCTTTGCCTAAACATTCGAATACAGCATGACATATATCACCTCTAGAGGAACCGTCATTTTTTTTATCAGGTAACATCATGTGATATTTTGCCCAATATAACCAACTGCAACTTCGCGCAGTTTTTACTCTACTTGCTGATAATTTAACTATTTTGCTCATTAAAAAGTATCCTCGTTTAAATGCGCAGACAGCAACTCTATTTTTTTATGCAAGTTAGCTTTTTTTAAAAATATTTTTTTATGGAAAGGGTTCTTAATAAAATCTAATATGTGTTTGCGCTGATCTTTTTCATTTATTTGTTTTTCAGTCCACTCATTAAAAGTTTTGTTTTGATGTATCTCTGACAAGTCTCCTGACTTAGGCAATTTTATTGAGACTTTATCTATATCAAAAAAGTCTAATAAAGAAATGTAAATTTTAATTGAAGCTTCTAGGCCTGAGTTCACTTTGCTGCTTTTATCATTATTCATAACAATAATGATTTTTTTAGGATTAAATGCTAATATTGATGCCAATTGGTTGCCGCTTAAGCTTAGACCAAAAGTCACTATATGATTTTTAAACCCATTTTCAGTTAAAGCTAAACTATCCCCTATCGATTCAACAACATAAATAACCTCTTTTTCCTTGACACTATCTTTAAAGTCTTTGCCTAAGCACAAAGGATAAACCCAGTCTCTTTTTTGTCCGACATGCTTCCATTTTGGTATTTTATCTTGATTAGGTTTCCATAAGGTTGATCTACCAGAAAAACCTATTAAAGAGCTAGGGTCTTCGAAACTAAAAATAGGAAAAACATATCTATTGTTCATGCTTCCTAATGTAGAAAATCCTGACTTATAAGACTTTAAGGTTTCAGAAGATATACCTTTACTATTGTAAAACTTGTAATGAGGTAAAAAATTATTTATGACAGACGTATCGTATGTTTTTGGCATTTTTATATTATGTTTACGGTCAACGTTTTCAAATATGTCTTTAGTTTTTGTTTTAGTTATGTCATATTTTTTTAAAACATCGGGGTTTGAAGTCCCTAATACTTTTGACACTAGTCTTGCGAATGGGCTCGGGGGGATACCTTCTACGAAATCCCTCCAGACGCCAGAATTCTTATATATTTGAACAGCAGTATTATTATCTCCGTTTCTCCATATAGCATTTGTTGTCCAGAAATCGCCTTTATCTAAAAGCTTGAACCCTAAATTATGAAGCACATCTTGAATATCTTCTGTATTCATTTGTTATATTGTGTTAGGGACTTCACCTCTCTCGAAAGACCTTAAGTCTTCTTCTGGCTCATCGTTTTGGACAAACTCATCTTGGGCGTCTAAGAAGTCTGATATATCTTGCTGATCTCCTCTACACTCTACATTAAAATTATTAATATCAAGCTGAATACTATTCTTTACAGTTCTGTCGGGCATTTGTATTAAAGCGTTAGCCCTCTGGGGCATCTTTCCTAGATGTCGAGTTTTAACTGCTATCAATTTATGATTGCCAAAACGCTCTGTTTCCTGAACCTCTTCGTCAGCAGTTTTTCTTCTTAAGATAAAAAGATGGGAGCAATATTGAGTAACTCTATCTGATCCACTAACAATACCTTCATCATCATTAACATCTCTAGATTGACGGTTAGTAACGATACCTGACCTATTGCTTTGTATGCTGGTTATCATAGGAATAATTGGTTCACCCTCAAAAACAATTTCTCTCTGAATCGTTCTTTTGAATGTGTCAACCATTTTTCCTATTGTTTGCCATTCCGCTTTATTTGTTTCTTCTGTTGGTTTAATATAATCAAAAGAAAATATCATCGGGTTACCTCTGCCCACTTCTTTATAATAAAATCTTTTAAGAACATTAATCATTCTTTCTAAAGAATAACCTCCTACACCGTGATAATGAAATTTGAGATTTTTAACCTTATCAAAACCATCTCTAACTTTTTTAACTATTTCATCTCCCGCCTGTCTCCATTTTCCTGTTTCAAGTAGATGAGGGCTAACACCAGAAATAGCTGAACATTGACGGATCATTAATTCATTTCTGCTCATTTCGCCATTATCAAAATGAAGTACAGGTACTTTGTGTTGCAATGCTACCTTAACACAATAATCCAAACAGAAAGTCGTTTTCCCTACTCCTGATCTAGCGACAATAACTGTAATATTTCCCGGCCTTAAAAGTGAACCGTATAAATCATTAATCATTTGGTGAGGCCCCATTAATCCCATTTCATCTTTAGGATTTTCACCTAAAAACTCAATGTATTCCCTCATTTCATCTCCGCAAATATTACTAAAACTATCTTCTGATAGATCAAAAATGTTTACTTTGTCATTAAAAGATTTATCAGCAACCTCAACAATTTCGTTAAAAGAGCAATCTTCATGCATCTTTTTCATTTGCTCAGCTGTATTCTTTGAAGCTAAGTAAATCTCTCTTCTTACGCTAACTTTTTTGAGAGCTTGGGCTACCTGCACAACCTGATTGGCAGATATAGCTTGCATAGATAAAGAATGTAAATATTTTGATATATCTATGCCGTTAGCAAAAGAAACTCCTAAACTTTTAATTTTTTCACTTAAAACAATTAAGTCTACACCTTTATTGTTTTCGCAAAAAGATTTAAGAGCTATATATACAGTCCCTGTAATGTTTTCTTCGGTAGAAGCAAAATCTTTTTCAGATATGAAATCGGCTATAGCCCCGTATTGATCAGGGTGTTTTAATAAGCCAGCTAGCAATCGATGCTCAAGCTCTAAGTTATATATCATCTTACTCTAATTCGTCCGGGTCTTGTTGGGGCATAGTTGTCTCGCTCAGCTCAATTTGATCAAGAAATTTTTCTAAAGATTTTCTTAAACCTAATTCAACCACCTGAGATCCTACTTTGCAGTTTATCGAAACGCTACCGCTATTATCTACGTAAGCCAAAATAAACCCTCCATATTGGCCATTATTAGTAAACTCATAAAGCTTATCCATTATGACTTCTGGCACCCCATTATTATTATCTGTGTGATCCATAATATATATTACACTATTACTTTCCTTCAGCTAACATTTGGCGTAAATAATCCATATCTTCTTCATCGTGGATTTCTATTAGCATAATATTATTGATTTCGCAAAAATTAAGTTTATCTTGATCTCTCTTAAGTTGCTTAAGGTAGTTCATCTTACTTTTGCCATGGAAAAATTCAACGTATTCAGTATGTTGCCTCCCTTGAACTTCAATAGCTATATTTAATGTAGCATTGTAGAAGTCCAATGTCAAGCGAGTGCCTACAATAGGGAATTCTTCAAATACTATATGATTCTCCCAGTAAGCATAAAGTATATTTTTTACTTTCTTTTGAAATTTGCTTCGACTATCTTTAGCCCAAGCAACCCTATACGAAGATGCTTTCTTTAGTTTTTTTGTAGACCCGAATAGTGTTTTAAATATCATTCAGACAAAATTAAGTCTCTGAAGTATTTTATGAAAAAGTTTTTGATTTTTTCATCTTCTTCCACTAAAGTATTAAACTTATTTTCGCCTTGTATTGTTTCTGGTATTTCAATTTTGTGCTCTAGCGCTTCGTTTCTTAAGTCTGTAGAGATAGATATCCACGCCCCCTTCTTTTCAGCGTGACCCCACAAATATAGCATATCTAATATTTCTTTCTCGTTCCAGATACTCTTTCCTCCAATACGACCATAAATAATAGGATAGCGAATTACAGAATTAGTTTTTTCATTTGGACTTTTCTTTACCGTAATTTTTGCATAGTGACCTATGTATGGGTTTTTTTGAGGGTCATATTTTTCTAAAGGCTTTTGTAGGATCATATCAGTTTTAAATCTAGGCTCAAATTCAAAGATATAATTAGCAAAATGCAATAAAGCATTACCTCCCGTAGCTGTAGTTTGCCTTATAGGAGCTTTACTGTAAGGGTCTAATTTTATGTCTGCACGGACTTGACTAATGAAAACCGCCATATGCCCTCGTTTAGCAAGAGCTATACTAACTCTTTTCATAAATGTCGCAGCAATAACTGCCCCTCCAGCGACTTTAGAAGACTCTTCAAAACTTTTTTCTGCGTCATTCTTTGTGATTAGACCGTCTACACTATCTAATAAGAAAAAATATCTAATACCTTCAGAGTTATCATAAACAAGATTGCGCATTGCCTCGACAACTGTTTCGTAAACATTGCATTCAAATACAAAACAATTTCCATTTTGCCATTCTTCAGGTTTATTTGTGAACTCTACTCCTGAGCGATCTTTCATGTTTTGGGACAACCTGCCTTCAGCTTTAATATAAAAGCCTCTAGAATTAGGCACTGTGTTAAGAAAATTGCGCATCACCTCTAATGCAGCAGAGGTTTTACCCCCTTCGTTCATGCCTGTAAACCGATGTAATCCGGGGCCAATGCCGCCTTGCAATTCAAAGTCTACAACTAGGCTCCCGTAAGACACTTTGTAATCTATGTCTTCTTCAAAATTATAATGATTCTCTTGATTAGTTTTCAAAAAATTTGAAAGCTTATCGTTCACTGTGAGAGGGGTTGAATTTGATGTTTTTGATTTAGTTCTAGCCATTTAAAAAACTTCTAATAGATTGTGGTTTATTTTTTCTGGTTATATCTTTGCCGAATTTTTTATCGTAAATTATTATATCTTCATCTTTACGGGAAACACGATGAAAATCTCTATACTTTACTCTCAAATGTTCCTCTAGAGGTTCTGCCATAAGTTGAGCGAAAGATTTTAACTTAGGTCTAAATTCAGTTTTTTGCCAGAATTCTAAATTAGGATATTTCTCTATAAGTTTTTTTAAGAGCTTGGTTTCTTTTGACCAAAAACCTCTAGCCTTTGTTACTTCGATATGTTTTTCGATAATTTTACTGAAGGCTACTTTAGGCATGTAAACAATATTAACACATCGAACCATTAAGTCAATAAAAAAAGAGCCCCTTTGGGCTCTTTTAGTAGCAAGATGAATTGCTGGTATTACCTATACACCAATAGGCTTATGATTGAGGCGGGGAAACAGATTGTAAATCAGGGTTTTTAAGTTTTTCTTTTTTTGCTTTGTCTTTTAATTCTTCATCTATTTTGTAGCCATCTTTATTAATTGGCCTCATATCTTGATAAGGGGTTCCTACTTCTTCAACAGGAATTTTTTTATCAGGGAAAACTGCAATCTGGGTCGCTTCAAGCCCTTCTGCTTCTTTTTGACCTTCTTCCCCAAGCTCGCCTTTCTTTTCCATTCTTTTAAGAATAGCTTTTTGAAGAGCGGGTGGAAGTTTTTTTTGTTTCTCTGTAAGACCTCCTTTTCCTGTTTCAAGTATTTCAGGGCGCATTTTCATATATTGCATAGCACACATAGAAGCAGTGTCTTTATTGCTTAATCCGGCTGTGTTGACATAAAGTTTATCATCCATAGCGCAAGAACTCATGAATTCGCCTTTAATTTCCATTTCATCTTTGCCGTAATCGGCAAATGAGACTTCTAAATTTTGTTTGTGATCTTTCATTTTAAATTATCGTTTTGTTATTAGAGCTTTCGATGACCCCTTCTTCTTCGGTATCATTATAGTAAATGAGATAACCGTGAATAGAGTTCACGTAATCAGAAATCTTAGTAATTTTTGATTGGACCCACGCTTCCATTTCAGCATCATCTTTCATGCCTTCCATCATTTTAAGCAGTTCTATTATTTGAGCTTGGGCTTTATTAAGTTGAGCTTTTGCCATACCCAACTCATAATCACTAGCTTCACTAACATCGCAGCCACAACCTCCGCCGCAATCACAGTCATCTTCTTCTTTAGCTAATGATAAATTCGGGTTTATTGATAAAAGTTGCTGATGGTCCCATAACTCTTTGCCGTCCCATGACCCCTTAATATAATCTGTAACTGATTTACCTGCTTCCCACATTTTACAGCTCCAGTATCGAGCCTTCCACTTAGGCCCCGGATCAGAGCAATTATGCCTTGACCTAAAGTTTTTACGGCGTTGTGGGTCGTCGCGTTTGATTTCCATATTAGGGTCCCCAAAGCGTACAATCACAATATTGCCTTTTTCATTTTTCACATAAACAGCAAATTTTTTAGGACCTTTAGGTGTTCTAAAAGGTTTATTTAGAGTTTTATTCTCTTTGTCTGCTGCTATACTGTCGGTTAAATTTACTTTAATATTCATATTAAAATTTGTTTAAGTGTTCTGCGGCATTATAAAGCTCTACTTTTGTAAATTCTACAGATGCTCCAACTCTTTGCACATCCATCAACGGGTCTCCAAATTTATCAATGTTTTTATAAAAATCTGTACTACTTTTAGCAATGTCTTGGTCCGCTTTTTTGTAAGCGTCTTTTACTTTGCCTCCACGCATCATTTTTAAAAACATATTCACTCTAGCCATAGCCCATTGATCTCTAGATTTGCCGGGGCGATGAGAAGAAGAAAATGCTCCTGCACCACGACGATAAACCTTTTTAAGCTGAGTAAGTGAAACTTTTTTAGAATATTTTTTGTTATGCTCTGAAACTTTATTTTTTAAAGCTTTAGTTACCCTTTCTGAAAAAGTAATAGCTGCACTAACTAACTTTTTATCATCCTTGCGTTCCAAGTTTTTTTGCGCTTTTTCTTTGGCATCAGGTTTGGTTCCAGCAGATCCGGGAGGATTCGTTTTAGAGCCCTTCTTTTTTTCTTCTGGCTTTGCAGGGGTTTGAGCTGAACTTTTTGGTCCAGATCTTTCTGCTAGGTTTATTTGCTTTTTATCCATGATTACAAATAATTATACACTGAAAAGAGCTCAAAATGAAAAAAGTATTTACCCTTCACATGAAGAACATTTAGATATACTCCTTGAAAGTTCTTGTGCAGGATTAGCACTTCTTTGATAATAAAAACCTTTAATACCTAGTTCCCATCCTTCTATAAGGAGCTGGCTAACTTCTTTAGGACTAGCTTCTAAAGGTACCATTACATTAAGTGACTGACCCTGATCGATGTGTTTTTGTCTAGTGGAAGCCTGTATAACAACTTCTTTTTGAGATATTTCACCAAAAGTTTTAAAAATATCCTTTTCTTCTTCGGATAAGAATTTTAAATGTTGTACAGATCCCCCTTTAACCAAAATAGATTTCCAAACATCAGCTGTATCTTTATTTTTTGATTGTAATAAATCTTTTAAATAAGGGTTTTTGTAAGTAAATTTGCCCTTTGCTAAATCTTTAACAAAATAATTAGAGTTAAGAGGCTCTATCGATGGGGAAACTTGCCCTAAAATAAAAGAGCTTGATGTGGTTGGAGCAATCGCAATTGTGTGAGTGTTTCGCCTACCATAACCCTTAAGAATTGGAGCTTCACCACATAAATCAGCCAACTCTTCTGAGGCTTTGTCGCATTTTTTTCTTAATACTTCAAATATTTTACTATTAAGCATTTTAGCCTCAAACGACTCAAAAGAAACACTCTTTGATTGAAGCAAAGAATGCCAACCTAAAACACCCAACCCTAAAGCCCTATGGTTTTTAGCAAAATTATGAGGGTGCTTCATAAAAGGAATGTCTTTGGTTTTCTTGACAAATTCTTCATTAACAGCATCAAGAAAATAAGTTAAAGTCTCTATTGCATCAGTTTTTTCAATTTCATCCCAATGAACCAAATTGACAGACGAAAGAACACAAACAAAAGAGTTGTTGCTATCAGAGGCCAAAGCTATCTCATTGCATAAATTCTGAGACTTCACTTCTAACCCTTTATCTTTGTAAACTTTAGGGTTATTATCATTTATATTATCGATAAAACTAATATAAGGATAACCTGTTTCAAAACGCTTACGTATAACTTTACCCCAAATAGCTCTTTTTTTAGAATCTCCCCCCACCATCGACTGCATCCAATCATTCTTTATCGTTACAGCTATACTTAGGTTCTGTATAGGGTGGCCGCTGCCTCTAATTTTCAAAAACTCTTCTATATCAGGATGTTCAATAGGTAGATAAGCGGCAAAGCTGCCCCGCCTTGCACTACCTTGACTAACCACTTCCGAAATTTTATCAAATATTTCTAAAAAATGAACTGGTCCGCTAGACTCTCCTCCGACACTTATATGAGCACCTCTATGCCTTAGGTCTCCAAAATAGCCAGATGTACCTCCTCCCATTTTGCTCATCATACCTACTTCAGCAGCCTTATACAAAATAGACTCCATAGTATCATCTACATGAGAATTAAAACATGAAACAGGTAAACCTCTATGGTTTCCAAAATTTGTCCACACAGGCGTAGCTAAAGAATAAAAACCTTTACTCATGTAGCTGTAAAATTTATCAGAAAAACCTTTAATTTTTAAAATTTTTTCTGCATTGTCTGATATTTCTTTAATTCGCTCTTCTGCTGTTTGACCATCTTTTAAGTAGCCCCTCTTGAGAAACCTTCTTGAGTCCTCGTTTAACCAGTAAAATTTGTCCATATTTTTAGAATAAGTCTGCTTCGCTAAAACTTTTGTTTGATTTTGAATATTCTGTAGGGCGAGAGGCAAAAAAGTCTGTCATCATGTTGCCTAAAACCTCTTCATCGAACCAAGTTGTACGTGAAATTGTTTCTTCGTTAATATCGAAGATTTTTTCAAACCCTATTTGATCAAGAGACTCATTAATTCTGTTTTTAACAAATTCTTTAAGAATGTCAGCAGAAAGCAAATCTTTTTTAATACCATTGACTATCCAGTCTATAATTTTTTCTTCAGCTTTGAATGCTTCCCTAGCTTCGTGTAAAATTTTCTGCTCTAAATCATCGTCAAATAGCTCAGGGTGCTCTTCTTTAATAGTGTTTAGAAGCTTAATGCCAATCTTAGCATGAATATCTTCTTCTCTAGCAGTATATTTTGTTTGCTGATTAGTATCTTTTAATAAATTTTTCTTACCGAACCAGTTTATCACATAAAATTGGCTAAACAAAGATGTGTTTTCAACAAACAAAGTAAATAATATTAGTGCATATACAAATTGTTTTTTTGAATCCTTGTAAAATCTATGAGTGTATTTTCTTAAATACTTAACTCTACCCTCGATAAAGTCAAGTTTCATGTTTTCTTCAAACACCTCTTCTAAATCAAGAAGCTTTAATAACCTCTCGTAAGCTTCATTATGAATTACTTCAATATTAGCCATGACATAGCCCAGATCACGAATAGATGGGTGAGGTAAATTATCTCCAATTTTAGCCCAAAAAGTTTTAACCGCAACCTCAATTTGACCAATCGCAGATAGAGTTCTAATAATAATCTGTTGCTCTTGATCCGTAAGTTTAACGTGAAAGTCTTGAATATCAGAAGAAAATGAAAATTCTTTGTCTGTCCAGTGGCCATCCCACATAGAACGCCTGAACTCTTCAGTCCAAGGATAGTGATCAGGTTTGCGTGATATTTGTTCGTCGAAAATCATAATTTTAGGTAAAAGAGGTTACACCCCTGAAGGGGAGAGAGAATATCTGTTTCAAGTTAGTAAAAAACCTTATCAAAATGATAAGGTTGCTTTAATTTCTCTGATAAGTATATTACACCATCTAAGGGGAAGATTCAAGTAAAAAAATGTCATTGTCCACCATTTTTTTCACAAGATCCTTAAAAGAGTTTTTTGGTCTCCACCCTAACTCTTTTAAAATTTTGTCATGCGAGCCCAGCAATAACTCAACTTCGGCTGGCCTATAAAAATCTTTATTGATGGTTACCAGTTTTGTTTTGACAACCGCCGTTGTGTAACTGATATCATCCATAAAATACAATACCTCATCTGTACCTTTACCTCGCCAATATACGCAGCTACTATCCATACCGATACATTTAAAAGATTCCTCTATAAATTCTCTAATAGTGTGAGTTTCTCCAGAGGATATAACGTAATCACGAATACTGCTATTATCTTTCCAATCTTGACGGTATTTATCTTGATTTAACATTCTCCAGATCCCGTCCACAAAATCTTCTGCATCGCTCCAATCTCTTTTTGCTTCAAGGTTGCCTAAAGTAATAGGTTCGACGATTTGTGATTTATTTAAGCTTTGGTGTATTTTTGCTACACCCTTAGAAATTTTACGAGTCACGAACTCTTCTCCACGGCGAGTTCCTTCGTGATTAAATAACCAACCCTGTACAGCATAGATTCCGTAACTATCTCTATAAACCTTTACTAGATGTCTAGCCCCAGCTTTAGCTGCACCATATGGAGACCTTGGTCTTAACGGATGTTTTTCGTCTTGTGGCGAATATTGAACATCTCCAAATTCTTCACTTGTGCCAGCGTTGTAAAATCGTGTTTCAGGGCTATACTTACGTATAGCTTCTAAAATATGCAGAACCCCCGTGGCGTTAGTGTTCCAAGTAGATACTGGAATATCCCAACTTGCTGCGACAAAGCTTTGAGCAGCAAGGTTAATAAAGTATTTAGGTTTATATTTTTGAATTACGTTTTGTATTGATTCATTATCGTTTAAATCAAAATAAACCTTCTCAAACCTATCTGAATCTATATGTTTTAAATTATCATGATTTGATACTGATAACCTTCTGACTGTACCAACTATATTGTAATTAGTATTTTTTAATAGGTAATCCACCATGTGGCTACCATCTTGCCCTGTAACACCTGTGACTATGATAATATTGTTCATTTTATTTTAAATAAGTAATCATGGTGAGATATTAGCCCTTCGTTGCTATACCCAGCTTCGTTAAAGTATTCAAAGATATGATCCTTATACTTTGAAGTGTCAAAAACTTCTATCACTATAAACGAAGGCTTGTATTTCCTTATGTCAAAACCTTCTAAAACTTCCTTTTCGTACCCTTCAACGTCCAGAACGAAAAGATCAATCTTATTAATGCTGTGTTTTAGCAGTAAAGAGTTTAATGTGCAGCAAGGTACTGATATCGCTTTTGCACCTTTGTTTATGTCATGCTTTTCATCAAGGTCTGCAACTTGGGCCATTAAGCTTTCTGCGTAACCTGTGTCGCCAAAAAAACCTTGGATTGTAGAGTCCTCTTTTTTATCTGAAACAAGACAGTAATTTTCAACTATAGAATTTGGCCTACACTTTTTACATATATTATATAGTTTTTTGTTAGGTTCAACCAATAAGCCTTTCCAGTTTAAATATTGCTCAAGAACAAGGGTATTGTTCTGTCTTACCCCATCGTTAGCTCCAGCCTCAATAAAAAATCCATTTTCAATATGCTTAACAATATTGAAAATTTTTAAATCTAATTCGTTTAATCCGTAACTATTCATTTTTTAGAAACCAGTTATAAGTTTTTCTTAACCCTATATCAAAAGAAGTTCTAGCCTGAAAGCAAAGCTTAGATTCTGCTTTAGAAGTGTCTAAGCATCTGCGAGGTTGACCGTTTGGCTTTGTTGTATCATATACAATATCACCTTTATATTCTACTACGTTTTTTATTTTTTCTACTAAATCTTTTATTGTTATTTCTTGGCCCGTCCCTATGTTTACTGGTTCAGGAGAGTTGTAAAGTTTTAATGCAAGTTCGATAGCTTCAGCACAGTCTCCCGCATAAAGAAACTCTCTTGATGCTGAGCCATCACCCCATACAGTAACACTAGAAGCTCCAGACATCTTTGCTTCGTGCATCTTACGAATTAGCGCTGGGATAACATGAGAGTTCTGTAAATCAAAATGATCATACTCTCCGTACATGTTAACAGGAATAAGGTGGACAAAATTATCACCGTACTGTTGGTTGTAGTATTGGCAACCCATCATTAACGATCTCTTAGCTATACCGTAAGGAGCGTTAGTTTCTTCAGGGTAGCCATTCCAAATGTTTTCTTCTTTAAATGGCACCTCTGTGAATTTAGGGTATGAACAAACAGAACCTAAAGTTATCATCTTTTTGATTGCGTCAAATTCGCTAGCAAGCTTAAGAATATTGGTTGACATCTGAAGGTTTTTCTCAAAAAAAACCGCTGGGTTATTTTTATTAGCGCCAATACCTCCACATCGGGCAGCTAGGTGGATAATGGTGTCAAAATCGTGATCGTAAAAATATTGTTGCAACGCATCATAGTCTGACACATCTAACTGTTTAGAAGTTGGCGTTAGTAGCTCATTGCCACGCTCTAACCTTGGTGTTAAATGTCGGCCCAAGAAGCCTGACGCCCCTGTTATTAAAATTTTCATCGCTTAATGTTTTCTATTACATTTAAAGTGGTATCAAAAGACCCTCTTCTTGAGCAATTGTCTTCATACCATTCTCTGCAATTTTCTGACATCAATGTCCATTCTGATTCTGACATACTGTTTACTGCATCTGATATCTCTATTGGATAATTTACTTTTATATAGTGAACGCCTTCTTTTAGTTTATTGTGGTATGACAGGTCAACTCCGGGAGTCATAATCGGAACAACCCCTAATCCCAAATATTCAATTTCTCTGTTGCATTTAGGGCCAAAACCAGCGAGACAAAGACCGAATTTAGAGTCCCTTAATATATCTAAATATTCTTCTTGAGTATATGGCCATTTACCTGAAGCGTGTTTATCTAAAGGCATACTAAATTTTTCAACAAAAGAGTCCCAATTGTTAGAAGCCCTATTGTTATATTGAATAGCGTTTTCTATTTTACCGAGAAAAACAGATTTAATTTTTCTTTCTTTAAACTTTTTGACGCCCTCTTTTATTTTCGCTTCTAGCAACCTTGGTCTTCTAGCCCAAAAAATCCAAGGCATTGCGTCAGGCGAATCAACTTGCATGTTGCCAAAAAGACCCTTGTTCCATTTTTTAGGTAAACCGGGATAACAATCTGTTCTGGGATATTCATAAAGAAGTATATCATTGGGTTCATTAGCCCATAAATAAACATCATTTGTTTTACCGTGTATTATTTCGCAATACTTTGATTCTTCCCACATACTCACAAGCTCTCTACTTGTGTCACCCGAATGACCTTCAGTCTTATTTCCAATGTAAAGTTTCATAACTATATATTTTTTATTTTATCAAAAAAAGAACCCCTAGTGTCGCACGGTTGACCGGCCCAATCCGACAATTTGTGTTCATCTATCAAACAGAATAGTTGTTTCTGTTGGTCTGTTAGCTCTATTGTACCCATGTCTTCGCGTGAGCCTGACTGACAACTAAAATCAGGATCATTATTCTGGTTATTTATTTTAAAATCTAAAAAGTTAAGCATTGCAAATACAGAATTTGTATCAGTGAATGCTTTAATCAAGGTGATCTGATCATTATCCCATTTGTTTTTATCTGGGGTATATTTTGCCCTAAAGTTTTCAAAATCAGAACATAATATATCTTCCGGTATTTCTTTTGGCTTGAAAGAAGATAGTCCTATCAACATCCTGCAGGGATATTGATAATGATTTTCATGGGACCTGATAGTGCTTACAGTATAATTAGAATCTAAAAAATATCTGGTAGATTTATACTCATCAATATTAGGCACAGAATCTAAATCTCTTACTAATAAATGGTCTACATTTGAATCCCACAATGGCTTTATTCTCCACGAAGCTGGTTCATGGTTAGAATATTCTTCATCTGAAAAGTAAACTTGCAAGCCTGTCTCTTGTAGCTTTTCTAAAACAGAATAAGACCTGTTATCTTTAATATTTTCAGAAGCGTATATCCTCATTGTAAAATCAGGATACAGAATTCTATTTATTATACATAAAGATTCTATATTGAACCAATACCGGTTTTCTTCTCCATTGTTTGCGTCCCAGAACCTGTGAGCATGTTGAGTTTTAGGTTCAAATAAGCTGTAAGAAACGATATTCATCTATACAAGCTCCTAACTTTACTTACTTCATTTATCATCTCTTTTAAAGTCTCTGTATTTGTCGATCTCCCGTCAGGGTTATCATAATATAAACCTACAATCTCATTTACAAATTTCATGTTAGCACCCCCTTCGCATGCCCGAAGCCACATATCTGTATCTGATGCCGTTTTATAATCTTCGTTAAAATATCCAAATCTATCATGGAGATCCTTTTTCCATATTGGCATACAATGCGGAGAATTATTTTTTAACAAATTTTCAAAGCTGTGAGGTAAGCATGGGTAGATTTGTTTGGATTTGCACTTATCCCAGCAATCATTAGCTTTATTTGTTACTAAAGTTTGACCATAAACCAAATCTAAAGATTTATTTTTCAATAACGCTTTTGTAAGAACCTCTATCGACCAAGGCGTTTTTCTATCATCAACATTCCAGTTTCCGATATATTCTTCCTGAGTCCAGTCAACACAAATATTCCACCCTGCATATAAGCCCGGATCTTTTTCTAATTTTTTGTATTTTATGTTAGGGTAATCAAGATATTTTTTTATTATCTCGTATTCGCCGTCAGGGGACGCACAGTCCAAAATATAAAAATTAGTTTTATTAAAAAAAGTTTGACTTACGATATTTTTTAGATATTCTTCTATGAAAATAGAGCCTTTATAAAGTGTGCAGAATATGCCTACTTGTTTATTTTGTTCTCTATTAGCCATAGGTATTATGTTTATGATAAGAAAAATTTCAAGTAAAAAAAAGTTTTATTCGGTCTCGTCTAGTAATTGGCAAGTTGTTGTATCATCTTCTTCTGAAGGTGAGGCTGCTATTCAAGGTTTTAAAGATGCTTATGCACATTACAAGGAAAACTTGAATTTGTCAAGTATTCTATCTGTATGTGACCTTTCTAATCTTGATGTTCAGGTAGAGCATGAGTGTGAAATCTTCTATATGCCGGAATTGCTTCTTGATGCAGGATTTCCAGATTTATCAAGGTCACTAGAGTCAATCATTAAAAAAACATCACAAAAGAGTTGACAAAGTTTAAAGTGACATTAAAATACCTTAAGTATTAAGGTCTCTATAGGTACCATCTATAGGTACCATCTATAGGTACCATCTATAGGTACCATCTATAGGTACCATCTATAGGTACCATCTATAGGTACCATCTATAGGTACCATCTATAGGTACCATCTATAGGTACCATCTATAGGTATACTATATACAAACATACTTTATTAAACTTTATGATAGTTCAAATTAAAACAGATCCAGATTTTCAAACTTTAAAAAGACCAGAATACCAAGGCGACGCAGGTTACGATTTGATTTCCTATAAAGACCCTAAAATCGTAGGAGTTAAAAAGAAAAGCTCAAGAACGCTGTATGAAGAAATATCGTATATTGAATACGACACAAATGCCTCTGTAGCACCTCTAGATTCTTTTTACGCTCTGGTATACCCTCGAAGCTCTGTATCAAAGTATAACTTAGCTTTAGCCAACTCTGTAGGAGTTGTAGATAGCGGTTACAGAGACACTATTAAAGTAAGATTCAAATATATTTCTCAGCCTCAAGATTTAGTTGTTGACGGTGGAAAAGTTTTCACTAAGATTGATCTCAAAAAGATTTATCAGAAGGGCGATAAAATAGGTCAACTTGTTTGGACTACTCATTTTCACCCTCATATGGAATTTTCTGTTAATCTGCCTCCATCAGATCGAGGTCTTGGTGGATTCGGTAGTACTGGAGTATGAAAAGAAAAATTATAGGCTTATGTGGGGTAGCTAGGTGCGGTAAAGATAGCTTTGCTTCATTCCTTAAATCTACTAATCCCAATCTTTATAAAAGAGCTAGTTTTGCTTATGAGTTAAAAAAAGATTTGGACCCTTTCTTAAAATCAAATATTGGTATTTCCGCTTTCACTGAGGAGCCTACGGAAAAAGAAATTATAAGGCCTATGTTGATTTGCTGGGGAACGGATGTTATACGCAAAAAGTTTGATAAAGATCACTGGATAAAAAAAATTAAGAAAAAAGTTGTTGAAAATTACGAAAAAGGTTTTATAACAATAATTCCAGATGTTCGTTTTTCAAACGAAATAGAGTGGATAAATAAAAACGGTTTTTCTGTTTATATTCATCAGGATGGATGCGAGCCTAAAGGTTATATAGAAAAAGAGACCTTAACCTTAAAAAGAAAGGCATCGCATTTCTTCGAATGGCCACAGATGAAAAACTTTGAAAAAAAAGGTTTGCAAATGGTAAAAGATTTCGTAAGTAAGATTGAATAATGTTTGAAGATAAAAGCGATACAGAATTGGTATATAGCCTTAAAGAAGATAAATATACTCAAGACTGCTTGTATGAGTTGATCAACAGGCATAGTGGTATATTTTATGATATGGTTAACAATTACACTGTATGTTATAAAAATTCATACCACAGAGAAGAGATGCTTGAAGATATAGAGTTTCTATTTTATAAAGCATGTTTACGTTACGAAAAAGATAAAGGGGCTAAATTCAGCACCTTTCTAGGAAACGAGACTAAGTGGCATTGTTTAAACTTTTACAATAAAAATAAAAAGTATACCAACAACTATTACGAAGATGCAACATCTCTAGACCGAAACCAGATATTAAAACTTTACCAAGAAAGCCCCGAGACACACACCCCCGAAGAAATAGAGCTGTCACCAAAAATAGTAGAAAAAATATTCGTAATACTCGAAAGGCATCCAGACCGAAGAGTCTTAGAAATATTTAAGTTAAGATATCTAGACCCTCTTGACAAGAATTCTGACAAAGAGAACTTTAAAACTAAAAATCGGCTAAACAAATTAACACCATGGAAAGTTGTAGGTAAAAAACTCAACTTATCAATACAAGGCTGCATAAATATCCACAATCAAGCCTTACCCTATATTAGGAAAAACCTTAAAAAAGTATGAATTTAATATTTAACGCACCAATCAATAATTTGTCTTTTGGCAATGTTAGTTACAATATTCTTCGTGAGTTTTATAAACAAGACGATAAAGTTATCATTTTTCCTATAGGTGGAAATGTTGACTTCAGTTCATTTGATAAAATAGATCAAGATTTTAAATCTTGGATTGATAACTCTGTAGAATATCGGTATCACAACCTAAGTAAAGAATATCCTACTTTAACTTTGTGGCATTTAAACGGAGCGGAGAAAAGTATTGGTAATAATAATCACTTATTAACGTTTCATGAACTCGACGAGCCAACTTTTACAGAGAAAAAAATAGTAGATATGCAAACATCTACTATTTTCACAACCTCATCTTCAATGAAAGCTTTTTCTGATGAAGGGTGTGAAAACCTACATAAAGTTAATTTAGGGTTCGATGAAGATTTTCACGTAATAGACAAACCCTTAATTAAAAATAAAATACATTTTGTCTTAATGGGTAAGTTTGAAAAACGAAAACACACTAAAGAAATTATTCAGCTTTGGCTCAAAAAATACGGTAATGATAATAGGTACCTACTTTCTTGTTGTGTTAATAATCCCTTCCTTAAAGAAAATGATATGAAGAACGTTTTAGGTTCTATTACCCAAGGTAAGCATTATAGCAACTTAAATTTCCTTCCTCACTTAAAAACTAACTCAGAAGTAAACCATTTACTTAATTCTGCTCATATTGACTTAACTGGACTTAGCGGGGCTGAAGGATGGAACTTGCCAGCATTTAATGCTACTGCACTCGGAAAATGGTCTATAGTTTATAACCATACAGGGCATTCTTCATGGGCAACAAAAGAAAACAGTATTCTTTTAGAACCTCAAGGAAAAGAAGAGGCTCATGATGGATTATTTTTCAATAGAGAGTCTAAATGGAATCAAGGAAGCATATGTACTTTTGATGAAGATCAGGTTTCAGAGGCAATGGATAAGGCCACAGATCTTCATGATGTAACAAATGAAGGCGGTTTGGGTATGGCGAAAAAATTCACCTACAAGAAAACTGTTGATTCGCTAAAAGAGATCATAAAAAATAGTTAAATAAAAATCTTATTTGAGACATTATGTCGTACATAAATGACACAAATTTAATTAATTATTTAGTGTCACTATGGCACTAATAGCCAAAAACACTAGTAAAATCAATAGTTTTAAGTTGGCACAATTCTTTCTCTTAGTGTATCATATGGATAACAGTGTGACATTATCATTAGGCAAGATCTTAGATGATCTTGATAAATCATTTGGTTTAGAACGTGCAAAAAGTTTTTTACCTTTAAGCTACAGTAACGAAAGTAATATTCGAAACTATGAAGAACTAAGCGATAGCTATAATATGGACCTTTATGTTCCCAGTTATAATAAAAGTAACGTTGCTATCAAAGTAGAAAAAAACGTGGTATCGGTATCTTCAAAAAAAGATAACGAAGACGGGCAAGTTTTACATAGATTAAAGATTAACGAAAAAGTTGATATCAAAAATATCTCCGCTAAAGTTCAGGATGGAGTCCTATCCTTAAGCTTACCTAAAAAGAAAGAACAAATAGGTGTAGAAATTAAAATAGAATGATATACAGTTTTAAAAATACCGAAACAGGAGAGATTCGAGACATTGTGATGAAGATGAAAGATTATCAGCATTACAAAGGTGAAAACGGAAATGAAGATTGTTGGGAAAGATTGTATGATCTGCCTGAAATTAATATGGGCTTAACTAGCACTAAATCCGTTGACCCTTGGGATCAAAATTCTTTTGTTAATAGGAGCGCTCAAATGAAAGGTACTTACGGTGATATAGAAAATCACGCTAAAGAATTAAGTGAAAAAAGAGCGGCGCAATCGGCTACAGGTGAAGACCCAGTTAAAAGAGGTTATTTTGACAAATACGAAAAGAAAACTGGCAAAAAACATCTAGCTGATAAACCTAAAAGTATTGAAACAAAAAATGTTAAAATAGACTTTTAAGTAGCATGCGCGGTTTTACTTACACCTGAACCTAAATCATTATAAGCTACACAATAATAATCCCCTTCTACTGTGGGGTTATAACTGGGACCTGTCGCTACTTGCGAATCATCACTTGCATCGAACCACTTATAAGTAATAGGAGTTTTACCTGTAGCAGTCGTAGTCATTGCTGCAGCGGAATCTTCTGGTTGGTCAATTATTAAAGGTGGAGTGCTTACTCTAAACCCTGTCGTACTTGACATAGGAAAAGAAAAGCTAATATCCACGGCGGCATTGTCTCCTATGGACTCTCCAAAAGATTGGGAGTCCATTTTTGCTTTCTCTATATCTAATTGCAATCCAGTTTGACCGCTGCAATTTAAAAAGTTAAAAGTGAAATCAAATTCTTTTTCTCCTGAATTTATTATTGTGTGTAATGTTCCTGTTGTAAATTCGCTGGCTATAGCAGAAAAATTCAAAGATCCTAATATTGGAAGTATTGCTCTTCTACCGTAGGGATACATACTACCGAAGCCATATAAATCATGTCTATCAATATTAAATGATAATTCAAAAGATTGAATATGAGCCATTTGCCCATCTCCAGTAAACTCCATACCAGCAACATTAATGTCAGAAGGCAAAACTAACTCTATATCATTAGGGGAAAGCGCTGCATCTATATATCCGTCTAGATTTGTAACATTTTTTATATTACCTGTTAGTATTTTATACTTGTGTGTTGAAGATGTCGTTCCATTTGAGGAATCTATTGCTGGTATGTATTCACCGTTGCTTTCGTTATAATCATCAAGTTGCATATTATATGCAGATAAAGAAGTGCTTACGCTTATTGGTGCCCCTACAGACGCAGAAAAAGAATAACTATCTAAAAAAACATTGCCTAAACCCATTACATTGTAATTATCAAGAAAACTTGTTTCATTTAAAGGCTCAAAGTTTTCCCCGCTACCCTGCACGATATAATAATTTCTGTCTTGATTTTCTTTTTTGATGTATTTTAATGCGTGACCACTATTACCATCAACATTGAGTCCCATTAAAGCTTCATTCGCACCGTTAGAATAATAATAATTTAAACCAAAACGTATATCAGCGTTGCGTAGATGAACATCTCCAACGAAATCTTCACTACCAACCTGCTTAAACCTCTCTCTTGCGAAAGAAAATTCTATATCACAATTTTGCACCCTCTTTAAACCTGAAACGTTGAGAGTATTACTCTGAAACGCAGGCGGCTGAGAGCACAAAACCAAACTCTGGCCGTATGTTATTCTTTTTCTCACTGTTAAATATTACACTAAAATCTAGTTATTTTTTTAATATAGACAATAATTGCGATTTAAAGAATGCTTTGGAAAATTTACAAGCATCTTTGCTAGCTAAGAGGCCTCTGTTTTTCACTTCCTTTTGATTCTTATAACAATATCTCATCGTTTTTATCATATGGTTTTCGTCATATTTTGACCATTTGCCACACGGAGATTTCCAAAAACCTTCGCTTGGGACTTCTAAATAATCAACAGGAAACGAATTTTGACTTGTCATAAGTTCTTTTAGCCCAGCGTATCTTGCTGCAATAACGGGTCTTCCACAAGCCATGCTTTCGTGTTGCATCAAGCCCCACCCTTCTGCGGCAACGCACGAAACATAAACATCGTTGCCACAATACCATTGTCTTAAAGATTCGTCATTTAAATCTTTTTTTATTATACTAATTCTATTGTCCATGTAAGAATCGATAGGGGAATCTCTTTCTGATAATTTTAAATTTAGCCTTACGTCTTTTTGGCTGGGAAAAGCTTTTTGAAAGCAATGGATAACATCTTTTAATCTTTTCCTAGGGTCATTATTAGAACATCCGAAATCAAAAGTGTTTTTCTTAAAAGGGGGTTTGTAACAAAAGGAATTGTCTACGAATAAAGGTAAAACATCAATATCAACCTTTACCCCTTGTCGAATAAAGTTCTCTTTATTCCAATTGTTAGGAACAATAACAGATCGCTGCTTGTTAAGTATATCTATAAAAATATCATAAATTCTAGAACTTTCCCACATTGTAAAAATAATTCTATTTTTGTTATCTGGTATATGGCATAGAGGATTGCTTGCGGACAGTTCATTGGCCGCAGGAGTCAAAAATAATTCTGTTGCTCCATGTGGAAATTCCGGCAAATTATCAAAATGATGTTCGTATTTTTTAGGAACAGTGCTGTAAGCCCTTTTGTAAGTAAAAACATCTTTAAAATCGTCGCTTAATAGTTGGTCAAGTATAACTTGGTAACCGGATTTAAAATTAAATAAACTAGATAAAACGGCTTGATTCTTCATATATTGAATAAATGGAGTCTAGAAGCTGCTGGGTCCTGTGAGATAAGGAAGCGTATGATTCAACGATAGAATTCGCTTTTTTTGAAAACGACGAATCATAATTTTTCACCATGCTTAATATCCTGTCTGATATTTGTTTATCTGTTGAATTTAAATCAAGAACAATAGAGTGTTTTTTTATTTTTTCTGCGTCAGGTTCGTTATCGTTTCCGTCTGTTATGCAGATAGCCGAAGTTGCCGGTATTTCCCACGTTTTTTGCATGTGAAGATTTTCATCTAAAGCTGTACCGGCTAACGCAAATTTTGCTAAATTTATTTCTGCATTATATTTTTCCTGTTCGTTTCTTTTTTCCTTCGGATCTTTGTAATGATAACCTTTATGGCACCGATAGTGAACTTTTATTTTGTGAGAAATACTATTGATAATATTAAAAAGTCTATGTCTCGCAGGATACCTTTCTCTCCATGTGTAACCGCTCATTAAGATATCATATTTTTTTTCAGTATAAATTGGTTTAAAGATCTCTTCGTCGTAGCCAGACGGATTGACCTTATGTATGATATTTTTTGCTAACAAAGAATATTTTTCTGGAATATAATTTTTTGTTATAAGCCCGTGAATATTATTATCCTGAAGAATTTTGCATCTAATTTCTAATTCGTCCCAAAAATCTTGATAACACGCAACTTTAACGCATCTGATGTTTTTAGACCATCTTATCTGATTGTATTTAAAATCTGCGGCAAAAAATACCACATCAGGTTTGAAGTTTATTATTGCCTCCTCAAAATTTGTATTTTTACACCCGTTACCTACATACATTATATCTGGATGTAGCTTTTGCATAAATTTAATTTGTTTCAAAGCCGTAACATCTCTTTTTGCCTCGAACAGATTTACGTCGCAATTAACTAAAATTTTCATTTGCTATACACTCGTTTTAAAAACCCACAAGAATCGAAATCAAATAATTCCTTATAACCAAAATAAAATGGATTCGAGTTTAAATTTAACCCTCTATAGCCTCCGTCGTCTGTGTCAGTATTCAACTCGGCAAAGTCGTTTATTGCCAATATATCGCGACCATAATCCACCTTACTCATTAAGAGTATTATAGATTCATTACTTAAGTGCTGTAAAACATCCTTAATTATTACCAAATCAAATTTTTTCGGAGCAGCAAAATTCAAAATATTTTCGTTTATGAAAGTTATATTTGAATTACTATATTTTTTTTTGTTTTCCTTTATTACAGAATCGACTATATCTACCCCTAAATAAGCAACTTTTTTAAAATTCAAAAATTTCAACAAATTAAAATCTCCGCAACCCAAATCTAAAATTGACTCAACTTTGTTTTTGCAGATGAACGTCTGAAGCCAAACAAGAAAATCCTTAGAGCATTCGATGCTTGCCCCTTCCCCGCTTTTTGTCCCATACTTATCGCTCCATACTTTATTTTTGTATATGTTTTCAAAAATTTCTTTCACAGCAGTCCTTTTATATTTTTGCATATCTTAGAATACAGACTATTGTTATCTTTAAAATAAGCTGGGGTTATTTTTTTGATTATCTCGAAAACTTTGGATTCCGCCATATGCTTACTGTATATCTCGCTATCTGACATATTAGAAGAAAACGATAGATTTTCTGAGTCTTTTAAGTAAAAAAGTTTATTCCAGTTATATTTATGAAACGAAGCTGTTGGTTCTATATGTATTAAACTTGGGTTTTCTTTTGCCAGTCGATAGGGAACTCTTACCGACATTTTATTCCAGTCGTAATTATCGTATTCGGATTTGTATGATTCAAGCCAAATATCCAAAAAAATAGCTTTTAATTTTGAAATGATTAATGCGTTACACAAACCAGTGATCTGATACGCATCATGGTTTATATGATAAATACCCTCTTGCCCCATAACAAAATTCTCGTTTTCAAAAGTAGGAAAAAACGACCTGTAAAACAAAGTATCTATGTCCGCATAAACACCTCCTCTTTCTTTGAGTAAAAGCAGTCTGAAAATATCAGCTTGATGTTCTATTCTCCAGACTTTTTGATCGTTGCATTTATACGCTAGATCTGGAAGTTTTTTGTGTTTTTCTATCTCGCAAAATTCCTTAGCTTTTTCCCACCAGATATTATTTTTAGGCTCGTATATGTAATGAATTATAATCTTCGGGCTTCCCTGTGTTAAATAGCAACTTTTAATATTAAGATAATGAAAATAACAAAAAGGTTTTTCCGCAAAATCCTCCGAAAGGCCAAATATAAAATGAAAAGTTGAATTATTCATAATAAGTTAAAGATTTAAAGTCGCAATCATTAGGGTCGATTGATCGCTGGAGAGCTAAAGAAGGGTCGAAAACATAATAAGGAAGTTCTTTTAGAGATCTTTTTTGAATTTGTATATCTATATTAACCCAAGCAACGCTATTGGTTTTTATTAAAGTAGGCAGAGCTGTTTTTTTGATCAGGTAAGCATGAGTACATAAAGGAGGAGAAACAGTCTGAATAATACCATCGGCGACCTGTAAAGAGTCGGTTCTATCTAAACAGCAATTCCCAATAAAACAATACTGCCAATCCTCGGGCAACTTTGACTTTATATCAATAAATTTTTCTTTAAAGCCTTCGCATAAAACAACGTCATCTTCAAAAATCAAATACTCTCCATAAGGTAAGTATTCCAAAATCCTCCAAAGCATATAATGAGACAGAATACATCCAACGTGACCCTGAGAAATAAAATAAGGCGAACCGTGATCGCAATTCCAGTCAGGGTTGTCATCTGTATAAGGGATTCTTGTTTGGAGACCGAACCCTTTTCCGTCTATTCCTTCGAACATCTCAACGTCTAAGTCGTGTTCTTTAAAATGGTTTGTAGCATAATTAGTCCTCTTAGGATAATTTTTCAATGTGATACAAAAAGTTTTAGGAAAAATACTCATAACTTATATTCCTAAAAATTCAGACATGGCCTCGTCTGGAAATTTTATTTTATTAAACCATTTTCTATAATATCTAGAGACGGCCCATTTTGTATAAGTGTCGTGATTAGGTGAATTTTTTAAAAATTTATAAACCCCAGATAAAACAGTATCGACCCTAGACCCTTTGCAAATCCCTGCTGTTAAATTATTTACATACAAGTAAGTTCTGTAGTCATTGTCGCTACACCATAGAGGAAACGCCTCATCCCAATAATAAACCTTTTCCCTTTTAAAGAAATTTAAATATGTGCAAATCTCAATAGATTGGTCCGAGACTTTTTTAGGTTCTCTGGTATACCTCATATAAGCGGATTCGCCCATAGGATAGTCTCCTAACTTAGGGTAAGAATAAGGGTGCAAAGAATTATATTTGTTAGGGTATTTGCTTTGGATATAAAGCATTTCGTCTAACCACTCATCATGAAAAATAACATCAGAAGAAGAATGCACAATATATTTAGATTTGGTGCAAAAAGTTCCTAAGTTCCAAAAGCCGTTCAAAGAAAACTCAATATCAAAATATTTATACACATAACCCAAATCTTCTGTTATTTTTCGCAAAGCCTGTCTATTTTTTATTTCTGGGCTATTGTTGTCCATAACTAAGACAATCGCCCCGCAAGTTTTTTTATGTGATTCTAAGGCTTTTTGAGCAACAGTAATTGTGTTTATATTGTTAGATGTGCAGGGCATAATTGTTATAACCTCGCCTTCTGCAAGGATATACTTATCATTGAAACGCTTAAATTGTTCTTCTGTCTCTATTTTTTCCATTTTATAATTCCTATTTTTTCGTCATTAAACCCAAAGCTCACGATAAATTCCCCGTCTTTTTCAACAGCTCCACAAGGAAATACTACCAATGGGCTGAGATCCTTTAAAGTTCGTTCATCATATTCATTTCCGTACAGAATTGGTTTTTCTGACATTTCTACTATTTTAAATGGGGGTTTAGATTCAAATTTATAATACCCCATAAAATATCTTCTTTTATGATTCTTCCAAGGTAAACTACTATGAAAGAAGCCATGATAAAATCCATCGTCTTTTAAAATAGGATTACTTCCAGCTCTACATTCTCCAAATTTCCATAATTTAGTTAAATCTTGAAAATGTTTATGCTCCGCAATTACTTCCCCTGTAATAGAATCTACTTCTAAAACCACATGAGGATTCATCCTGTATTCCAACATTAATTTATCTTCATGCACGAACCAAGCCCAATTTTTTTGATGAACAGTGTTTGAATTTGTAAAAGTTCCGTTCCCATCATAATTAATATGCAAATTATCAATATGATTAAAATTTTTATCAAAAACTAAAACCTTTTGATGAATAAAACCACCTCTATTCAACATATAATTAGCGCAGCTCAAATAATATTTATCTTTATAATAAAGGAGTCTAGGATCTTCGTACTGTTCTTTTTCCAGCTCGTCTTTAATTTTAAAAGGTAATTCTATTGAAGGCTGAAAATCATCATCTAATTCAAATAACCTTATAGTGTTTGTGAACTCATATGGGTTATCATTGGTTAAATTAGCATACCTAGCTAGCATTAGCACTTTGTCATCTTTAGCAAATATGCACGGATTAAAAAAGAAGTCTTCTTGAGAGTAAGGGAAATTTAATATTTGAACATCTTGGCCTTGGTCAAAAATACTTTTGCTCAAATAAGCTTCTGAAGCGGCGCTTTCATTTTTTATATCTACTCCAAAAGTCCAAAGATCTAAATCAGGACATTGCTCTATAATTATAGGTTTGGTTACCCCATAGTCTTCGAAAGTTGCTTTATTGAATTCGCTTTCTACGCTGATAACATCAACAGGGCTAGAGTTAATTGATTTTACTAAATCAACAGGAACAATATCCAAATTACAATAACACCTGCCTATTATGGTTTTGTTTTCAGTCTTTACTTTGAAATCTTCAACAATGCTTTCCCATAACTCAGGGTCACCATCTACAACTACCTCTGTATAAGCAAGTAGTTTGTGTTTATGCTTAAACAGTAACTTATTAAAATTATTTTTCTCTTCCGTGGGATCTTCTGTTTTGTAGGTTTTCCAAACAACATTTATTTTGTCTCGGATTAACTTATACAGGTGTCTTTTTGCATACATCGCCTCGTCGAAATCTCCTTGGGGGCTGATATATAAAACATTTTTATAAGATATCTTTTCGTTCATTTATCTTTATAATAAAGAGTTGATGTTTTTTTTCATTTTTTATTCTTCAACAGGCACAAAAACTTTGCCTATAATAGATTCAACCTTTTCTTCGAAACTAGATTTAATTTTTGCTATTTTGGTTTTGTTTTTTTCGTATGCTAATTGGCAAACTTCTTCTTGGGTTTTTCCGTCAGTGTCACTTATTTCTAAAGCGATTTCTGTGTATGCCGAATTTTCATAATCATCAGATAAATTAAAACCAACGATAAGGTCCTCTTTTCTTCTGTCGTATTTTGCTATTGTAATTTTCATAAAATTTTTTTACTATACATATACTTGTATCCAGCGAGTGGTTCCGTCCAAATCAATAGGCATCCATCCGACAAAAGTTCTTCCATCAGAAGCCGTAGAGAGGTCGAGATTAGGATTAACCACTTTGACCGCTGGTCTACTAGCACTATTTACACTGTTTATTGTTAAAGTCCTACTGGCTGTAGCAGCTCCTCCCACCCCAACTTCGGCAGCACTTGTAATTTCTGCCGCCACTGATGCACTAGTACCAAACTGCATAGAATTGTCACTGTGGTTATACTTTATAAAACCTGACTGTGCAGCAGTATCAGAGAAGAAAAGGCGAGAAGCCCCTGTCGTACCTGTAGATTTAATCTCTACATCAGCAAAGCCGCTAGAGTCAGCGCCTAATGCTTGTATTATGGTTGTGCCTGTTATTCCTACAGTTGTTAATTTAGCACTTGGACTTGTTGTACCTATACCAACATTACCGTTAGATTGTATAACAAATTCTGCGTTTGCCGACCCACCGTTATCTAAATCAAATATTACTTTGCTGCCACCTGAACCAAAAGAATTGTCTGCATAAGCAATTCTTACATTTCCTCCCCCGATACTTCCATTGGTTAATTTCAATTGGTAATTACCATTTTTCTGTATTTCCAATTTTTCAGCAGGATTTGTTGTACCTATACCAACATTACCAATATTATCTATACGCATCTGTTCGGAGTTGTTTGTATTAAAACCTAGCTCATTGGACGCTTGCCGGAAAATACCATTAGTAGATCCAAGCTTGATCCCTTGGCCATTGTTCCCATTAACGAAAACGTTACCTATACTAATTACCAGCTTTTCTGAAGGACTTGTAGTACCTATACCAACATTACCCGCCTCAGTCAGATGCATGATAGGGACATCTGTTCCACTAGAATTTAAATGACCTAAACTAAGTAGGTTGTCAATTCCATTAGAACCTATATACCCTAAAGCTACATTGTTAGCAGCAGCTTCGCTATTAGCATAGTGTCTGAAATATAAAAGTTTATTTTGATTTACTTCTCCGTTAATATAAACATGAGTCGGTTCAGCGGTTTCTGTGTTAATATCTAATTTACCTTGAGGACTTGTAGTACCTATACCAACATTACCAGCAGTTGTAACCCTTACTTTTTCAGTATTATTAGTTTTTATTATCAATGGGTGATTACTTAATGTTCCAACCCATCCACCTGTACTATCTGCTTGTAAATGATTGACAACACCATAACCAGTATTACTCGCCGTGATCCTAGAATTAGAAGAGGTGGAAACTTGTAATTCGTAAGATGGACTTGTAGTACCTATACCAACATTACCAATATTATCTATACGCATCCGTTCGGAGTTGTTTGTATTAAAACCTAGCTCATTGGAGGCTTGCCGGAAAATACCATTAGTAGATCCAAGCTTGATCCCTTGGCCATTGTTCCCATTAACGAAAACGTTACCTATACTAATTTCCAGCTTTTCTGAAGGGCTTGTAGTACCTATACCAACATTGCCATTAATGGTCATTACTTGTTGTAAAACTCCTACTGCATCGGCAAGATCAAAATTTAAGTAAGGAGCGTCTCTATCTCCTCCACGGTAAGCTCTTATTTGAGCCTCACCACCATTGGCCCCAGTACTAGAATCTCTAGAATGAAATATTATATTTGCATATTCCGTATTTGCACCTGCATCTGGATCACCTGTTAGCCTTAAACTCGCTGCAGTATCTACTGCACTTTCCCAAATCTCAAGATTACCATCTGGAACATCTGTACCTATACCAACATTACCTGAAGTATCGACCCGTAGATCATTGTTTGCTAAACCTGTTGTACTTACAGTAAATCCTCCAGTAGCAGGCCTAACTAAAATGCCATTTGAAATACCTGAATCTGTATTTACTATTAACCGGTTAGCCCAATTAGTAATCCCTGTATAATTTGTCGAAGGTAGAGTTAACCCTGCTAAAGATCCGGTGTTGTTAGTTAACGAGATAGCTGTTCGTGCAAGCGTCGAAGTTGAAATATTATTTACTAATAATCTTAAATCACCGCTTTCACTGTCTTGTATCAACGTATCCCCAGCAATATCTAATTTGTAACTACTGTTAGGGGTACCTCCTATACCAACATTACCGCTGCTATAATCCCAAAACATAATCGTGGAATTATCTGTATAATCATTGTTTAATTTAAGCAGCGAAAGGTCGTCAGTCCCAGTTGTTCTTCTAAAAGCAAATCTACCAGATCCATTTCTGTCAATATAAAGCTCTGAGCTGTTGTAGCCGTTAATCCTGACTCTAGCATCTGCGCCATTAGACGCTCCTCTTACGTGGATTATTGAATCTGCTGCTGATTTATAAACCATTAACGAAGAATCAGGGTTAGTTGTTCCTATACCAACATTACCAGAAGGGTCTATGGTCATAGCTTGATTGGTAATACCTGTACCATAATTATTTGAGGTGCCAAAAGCTAGATAAGTCCCAGCGTTAGTGGAAAGACTGCCAATTTGGGAAAGATTCTTTGTGTAGATACTTGAATACCCACCAAACCCAAGCAGCGACCAGCCAGTGTCCCCACCCCAATTAGTAATTCTGACCCCAGCATTATTATCAGCGATAAAAGTTGTGGCAGAAGTATGGTCATGTATATCAAGCTTGCATTCTGGATTTGTTGTACCTATACCAACATTACCATCGCCTAATATAGTTATACCATTAGTTTGAGTAGACTGGGTGTATATTTTAATAGCACTATTTTCGATGTTATTAATAGTTAAAATTCCGTCAGTGCCTAAAGTCATACTAGCCTTAGACACGGAACTGTCTAAAAAATCAACTAAACCTGATGCTGGTGTAATTAAAACGTCTCTTGCCATAATTTTATTTATTTTTTTTTATTAATATATTACACCTTAATTAGCTTTAACCTACAGTCTAAGGGTGTTTAATACTTTTTTAGTGTCCACAATGACATCGTTTTCAAAATATGGGAATTCGTGATAAGTCCCATTAAAATCAAAATCAAAAAGATAACTATCTACTAACTTAACATTGCCTGAGGGCATTTGAGCGCTAATATTAGAGTGAATATCGTAACCAAACATTTTGGGGTCCGTGCCCACCCAAATAACAGTCGAAGATAAAGAGTAAGCTGCTGCCGCATGCTGCAAGCAAGAGTCTATTAGAACTCTTTTGCTAGAAGCCAAAAGTAAAGCAAAAAGCTGAAAATTAGACATGTTTTTATCAACTCTTTCTACATGGTCTGCTAATCTATAAGAATTTTGCCTGCAAATTTGAATAATATGATATTTATTTCCGGCTTGCTTAACGATTTCATGCGCTACCATTGCAGGCATGTCTCTAGTCCAAGCAAAACTATGTGGCTGCATATCTTTTGCTACAGGTCCCCCGTTAGTCTGTATAACTAATAATGGCTTTTGCCTTTTCCATTCATGAATGTGAGTTTTTTGCATAGCATTCATAGGGATATAGGGTTTTATATTTTTTTTATCATATTGTATACCATACATATTAAACCAAGTTTCAAACAACGAAGTTTTTCGCATGATATGATTATTTTCATAATACGGTTCTTTTCTGAAAACTAGCGTATCTTTACCATTAATATAATTATCGAAAAAATACGGTGTTACCCCCACCCTATAAACCCTAAATACATTTTCATTATTTAAATAAACCTCAGGATAAGAGCAAACCACGACAATCTTTCTTTCAGGATATTTCTTTTTTAAATGCGTAACCACTGCTGTAGATGCAACATTTTTACCTAAACCGCCCTCAACATGAAAAATTAAATATTTATCGTTTTCTGTTTTTGCTTGTTTAATTATTTTTTCCATAATGTAAAATATTATAGACTGAAAAATACCTTTTTAAAGTTAAACATTTTTGTATTCCGTCTGCATTCTATCAACATCTTTTCTTTCAGCTGTAAATGTCCAGTAAAACTCTTTTGTTTCCTCTGTGCCTGTTTTTACTTTAAAATTATTATTAGAAATATCTACGTCTTCCACCCACATTGTGCAGCCATGACGGTAATTTGTTATTTGAATATTAATGTCCTCCTCATGAACAAGTCCGCACATATAATCAGGCAATGCAACTTTTGCTTCGCCGCACACAGCACAACTTTTACCAGTTAAACGAACTCCATGATAAGGAGATTCAAGAGATCCATATCGAAGCATGTGACCACATTTTGTTGGGTGATTGATTACGAATGATTTACAAGTGGCAGCGAAAGACCCGTTAACATGAAGCTTATAAGACGGAGTGGTACAATTAATACCAATATTTCCAGAAGCATTCTCGTAAATAACAGAGTTCCCAATAACTTCATTTGTTCCATCTGTCCATTTAGGAATGTAGCAAGTTGTTTGTGATCCGTTAGCTGTTACCCCGCTTATCTGACATAAACTCACCCAATCTGTACCAGACCCAGTTGAAGACAGTATTTCGCCAGAGCTTCCAGTTGAATTATTGCTGTCATAAAAAGCTCCAGTTACTCTTAAATTTCCTTGAACATGAAGTTTTTGAGAAGGACTTGTAGTACCTATACCAACATTACCATCACCTAGTATAGTTATACCATTTGTTTTAGTGGACTGAGTATAAATTTTAATCGCGGCATTTTCTTGGTTATTAATAAATAACTCCGATTGATTTAAACCTATTCTAGTTCCATCTGATACAAGTGTGCCGGTAGCTGCATTATGAAAGCCTATTTTTGATGCGCTATCAGTATCATCGTAAAGATCTAATTTATAAACAGGAGTTGACGTACCTATACCAACATTACCATTTTTATCAAATATCGTATGAATACTATCACTAAACTCCAACCTTAATAAATCAGAACCACTGGAATTACCCTTTGTCCCTCTATTACCAGAATTAATAACATGTAACGCCGCAGGGCCATTATAAAATGTAGAATTATCCGCCACAGAAACAAGAGCTATACTAGATTTACTGGCGCTACCTGTTGTACCACTAGACACATGAAAATTGTTAGAAGTGGCCAAAGTTGTTGTTTTTACAGCTAACTGATCGTTAACAAATAAATCAGTTGTAACTCTTGCGTTTCCTGTAACATCTAATTTATAACCCGGACTTGCTGTACCTATACCAACATTACCTCCATTTTTGAATGTTGCAACTGCATCTCCAACACTGCTGGATGATGTAGAAATCCCAGCGATCACTATTGCGTTATCAGACCCACCTCCGAAATCGCCTCTGTAGGCGATGTTCATTCCGTTATTAAAACCTGCTCCTGTGCTTTCTGAAAACTGGATAGCAGGTGCGTTGCTAACATCGGACTGTAGTACCAATACATTGTCTACGGACCCTGCGCTACCGCTTCCAGTGATGTGGAGTTTGACTTGTGGGTCGTCATTACCTATACCAACATTACCAGATGAATCAATACGCATCGCTTCAGAAAGAACACCTGCACTAGTTGCAGTGGAGAATTTTAGATTACCATCACCAATAGATGTATCTCTGCTTGAATTAATTCTACCAATAATGTCATCTGTCCCATTCCTATCATCCACAAACTCTATCGTCCCAACATTTTGATTAACATTCGCAGAATACCCTCTAAGTTGAAGCAGTCCCTGACCTGCATCTGAGTCTATTGTCCCTGTTCCTCCAATTCTCAATGTAACTAAAGACGATAATGCACCATTACCTCCACTATCAGCTGGATTACCTATACCAACATTAGTTCCATCATCGTAAATTATAGAATCGGTTAAATCTGAATTTGGGCCATTGCACCATTTTGTAACATAATTGGTTGTTCCGCACCCCGTAACCGTGTCACCTATATCGCTTAAAGATTTCCAATCAGTCCCTGATCCAGTTGATGTTAAAACTTGATCGCTAGTTCCAGATTCATTATTAGAATCGTAATAAGCTCCAGTTACTCTTAAATTTCCTTGAACATGAAGTTTTTGAGAAGGACTTGTAGTACCTATACCAACACTCCCGTACTCAATGACTGTTTTTGTTATATTGCTTCCACCAAGTCGTGTTGTATTAGAACCTAAACCCTGTGCATCCTTACCAATGACGATCTCACCACTTGCCCCTTCTGTTCCATCAACTGCATACCCTAAATAAATCCCGTAGCTCGAATTTGTTAAATCTCCCGTAGCAACTCTTTGTGATCCCGCTGCATAACCTATGGCGATGTTATAACTACCAGTTGTCAGGTTTGTTAACGCAGCGTAACCCAACGTCGTATGACCAGCAGGCGAAGTATGAGCATCTAAAGAGTATGTCCCGACAATTGTGTTG